>OJSI01000039.1_pt1 | contig 157320 bp, 162 predicted proteins | sample 1599401 | NCBI WGS metagenome assembly OJSI01 (sample SAMN04168658, study PRJEB22393) | human gut metagenome | biome: human gut microbiome; feature: stool | host: Homo sapiens | collected 2014-03-24
TCGATCAGCAGGGCTTCTTTTCCCCCTTATCCAAAAATCGGAATTTCCTATAAAGGAACAAACCGTTGAATACTACAACGCTGAATGATCTCTGCCGTATTCTGAATTGTGATATTCAGGAGATATGCAGGTATATTCCAAGTGATACAGACCAGTCATTATAAAATTCATTTTACCAGCGAAAAAGCCCTGACAGTTTTACTGTTAACTGTCAGGGCTTTCTTTTCTTAAAATATTTAATGTTTCCTGCTGATCCATTGTCTGATAATATTCTCCCAGTCCATACCGTCCTGCAGGATGCGGAGAACAGTTACCGTAGCAGCACTCTTATCCACCGTATAAAACAAAAGATAATTTTTATATGCCTTCAGATAAATATCATATCCCCGATAACGGAAACCGGTAGTTCCATAACCGTCCGGCAATGTATCCAACTCCTGCACCGCTTTCTTTATCTTTCTGGAAAAATATTCTGCATACTCACGGTACTTGAAATTTCTAAGGATATATTTCTTCTTTTCTTTGATATCTTCTTTGGCAATATCGGTAATCAGAACTTTATATTTCATCAATCTCTTTCCACGCTTCCTCTATCGTCTGCACTCTGCCAGCCTCCATATCATGAATGGCATCATCCAGTTTCGTAAGAAGAATATCCATTGCATCATCCAATGTATAAGTTGTTTCATGCGATTTTGTCGCCTGTGCTAATGCCATATCCATCACCCTTTCTTTTCTTTTATCTTACCATCAAACCACAAAAATAACCACCATTTTATTGATCGGGATAAAAATACGTCCAAGATTTCCTCCTTAAGTATTTTTGATTCCTCAATATCCAAACGTATGTTTGATACACCATTTGATACACTTTTGTTTTTCAGACACGAAAAAAGCCCGTAAAAACGGGCTTTTCAAGTGACTCCGAGGGGAATCGAACCCCTGATTCCAGCGTGAGAGGCTAGCGTCTTGACCTCTTGACCACGGAGCCATATTCAGCCGTGACTTCTGCGTTTGCAGTTCATCACGTGACCGAATAGTATAATATCATATGGCCTGTCCTTTTGCAAGTAGTTTCTTAAAAAATATTCCAAAATTCTACTTATTTTTTTCTTTCTTGCCTGACACGGACAGCTCCTCTACATGCTTTTTGGGAACCATGATATTCAGCGCCTGCTTCAGGTTATATATTTCCACAAAATCATGATCTCCCCCAAATTCTCCATCCAGCGTCCACGGAATCTCCTCCAGCGATTCAAAGGTAAGGTGCCCGCTCTTAAAAGAATACATGTGCTTGCTGTCGGTCTGTTCCAGCAGGAGAGCTGTGATGATCTCCTGAAGCTCTATGGGGTTTTTCGGCATTTTTATAAGAGTCACCTCAAATACGCCGTCATCGAACGTAACATTCTTTCCTACCATGTTGCGGAACCCGCCTACAGATCTGGAGTTCGTTACCATTCCGAAAATAAACTCATCTTCTATCGTTTCGCCGTCATGGGTAACTTTGATCCGGTAGGATGGGATATTAAAAATACGCTTTGTCCCTTCCAGAACATAGGCAAGATGACCCAGCAGGTTTTTCGCCGTCTGGTTTGTCTGATAAGATACATCAGTAAAGAGTCCGAAAGCGGCAATATACACAAAAATATCTTCATTAAACTGCCCTATGTCGCAGGGGAACTGTGCTCCATTAACCGCATTGTCCGCCGCCCGCAGAATATCTCTGGGGATTTTCAAACTATTGGCAAAATCATTTGTAGTTCCTGTGGGGATGTAGCCGATCGGAATTTTTTTCTCTCTTCCCATCATTCCCGTCACCACCTCATCAATGGTACCATCCCCTCCGCTGCATACCACAAGATCATACGGATCTGTATATTCTGTAACTTTTCGGTAAGCATCCTGGTAAGACTGTGTGGGATATGCCGTCACATCATATCCTGCCTTTACAAAAATATCTATAATATCCGATACCTTAGGTTTTAAAAGTCCTTTCCCTGCATGAGGATTATAAACAAAAAGAAGCTTCTTCATATCCATTCCCTCCTTACTATCTAAGGCATAAACAAAGAGCCCCGAAAGCGGAACTCTTTATTCTGATTCTTTTATTTCTGGTTTGAAAGAAATTTCTCTACGCCGTCCACTGCATCCAGTTCATCTTCTCCTTCAGCAGCAACTGTAACTTCCTCGCCCTCACCCAGGTTAAGGCTCATCATACCCATAATACTCTTTGCATTGATCTTCCTATTGTTCACCTCTATGTATATCCGACTGGAATACTGGCTGGCTTCCTGAACAAGCAGGGCAATTGGTCTCACATCCAGACCATTTTGATGTTTGATTGTTACCGGTTTCTTAATCATAATGTACCTCCTTGATTCCCCTTAACTTATCTGCCATTTCACTTAATTTCCTAAGCCGGTGATTCACTCCCGACTTCCCTACCGGAGTCTCCAGAAGATCTCCCAGCTCCTTTAATGTTGCTTCCGGGTATGCAAGACGTGTAAGGGCAACGTCTTTCAGTCCTAAGGGAAGCTGCTCAAATCCCACGGTGTCACGTATATAAGCAATATCTTCCAGTTGTTTAACCGCTGCAGATACTGTTTTATGAATATTTGCTGTCTCGCAGTTTACTTTACGGTTCACTGCGTTTCTCATATCTTTCAATATTCTTACATTTTCAAGTTCCATCAAAGCCACATGGGCTTCCATGATATTCAGCGCATCTACGATACGCTCTCCCTCTTTCAGATAGATGACAAAATGCTTTTTCCTTGAAACAATCCGGGCATCCAGCTCAAAGCTGTTCATAATACGCTGCAGGTACTGTGCTTTTTCCATCTGATCACAGACGATCTCAAAATGATAGGATTTTCCCGGATCACTCATAGACCCTGCCGCCAGAAATGCGCCTCTCATAAAAGCACGCTTGCAGCAGACTGCCTGTACCTCCGCCTGCCTGATGGCAGCCAGAGCGCCTCCTTCGGCCCGCAGTACATAACTGCTGCTGTCTTTTAATAAATTCCTTCTCACAGATATCTGGAGGGCAATTTCATTTTTTATATTAAATGTTTTTTCCAGTAATGTAAAGCATTTTCTTATGACGGCTATATTTTCCGCATGGAGGATAAGCCGCAGACTGCCGCCTTCTTCTTCCTCCCACAATCCGTTCATCCCCGTCAAAGCCGCCAGTTCAGCCAGCTGACAATGTCTTGCCCGAGGATAAATTCCGGATAATTCCTCCTTTACTTTCCCAGAAAATGACATAACTATCCCTACTTTGCTTTTGTCACCGCGTCCTTTTCAATATCGCGGTGCTCTATTTTTATACCGTAATCTCTTTCTTCTTCCGCAAGCACTTGATAAAGCGCATTGGCAAGGGTGACAGACCGATGTTTCCCCCCTGTACAACCCACCGCAATGACCAGCTGTGTCTTCCCCTCCTGCACATAATTCGGAATAAGAAATCTTACCATATCTGTCAGTTTATCGAGAAAGATCACTGCCTTTTCATTGTCCATCACATAATCCCGCACTTCCGGGTCATTTCCGCTTTTAGCACGAAGATCATCAATATAATACGGATTGGGAAGGAAACGCACATCAAACACCAGATCCGCATCACTCGGCAGACCGTACTTGAAACCGAAAGAAAGAATCGTAATGTACAGATTTTTATATTCTTTGTTTTCAATAAAAATTTTATGCATTTCTTCCCGCAGCTCTCTTGTCAGAAGACGGCTGGTATCGATCAGATAATCTGCCTTTCTTTTTAAGAACGCCAGTCTTTTTCTCTCTTCTGTAATGCCCTGATCTACTCTGCCGTTTCCCGCAAGCGGATGACTGCGCCTTGTCTCTTTGTAGCGTTTGATCAAAGTCTCGTCCGAAGCTTCCAGAAAAAGGATCTCATATGAAATCTTCATCTCATCCAGCTGCTCCAGCGATTTTTGCAGCTTTTCAAAACTGTGTCCGCTTCGGATATCCAGCCCCAGAGCAATCCTGCTGATGGACGAGCCAGGAAGCAAAAGCAGCTCGCCCAGCTTCGGCACCAGCTCTACCGGAAGATTGTCTACACAATAGTATCCTGTATCTTCCAAAATCTTCAAAGCTGTACTTTTTCCCGCTCCCGACATGCCTGTCACAATAATAAATCTCATACTTAAAATTCTCCCAGCCTCTTCACTTCAGGCTCCAATGTAACTCCTGCATGTTCCTTTACTTTTTCTGAAATATGTCTGATCAGAGCATCCACATCTGCCGCGGTTGCTCCTCCTGCATTGATGACAAATCCGCAGTGTTTCTCGGAGACCATGGCCCCGCCGATCCGGCAGCCCCTAAGTCCTGCGTCCTGGATCAATTTACCGGCAAAATATCCTTTCGGTCTTTTAAAGGTACTTCCGGCGCTGGGATATTCCAGCGGTTGTTTGCTGATCCTTTTTTCTTTCAGCTCTTCCATTTTCTTTTGTATTGCTTCTTTGTCGCCTTTTTCAAGCTTTATAACCGCTTCCAGAACAGTACAGCCGTTCTTGGCCGCCGCGCTGGTACGATACCCCATATCCAGATTTTCCCGGGAAATTGTGCTGATTTCTCCTTCTTTTGTCAGGACTGTGATCTCTTCCAGCACATCTTTCATCTCACCGCCATATGCACCTGCATTCATAATACAGGCTCCTCCCAGTGTTCCCGGAATCCCTGCTGCAAATTCAAATCCGGTCAGCCCCTCCTTGAGGGCTGCTGCCGCAATCTTTGCCAGGGAAGCACCTGCCTGGGCGCAGATCTTATCCCCATCCGGGTAAATTCCGGACATCCGGGTATAAAGCTGAATTACAACCCCTCTGTATCCTTTGTCAGACACGAGAAGGTTACTTCCATTTCCTATAATATAATATGGCATGCCCTCTTCCCGGCATATCTGTACAATCTTGCGGACCTGCTCTTTGTCAGACGGAACGACAAACAAGTCAGCCGGACCGCCGATGCGGAATGTGGTATGCCGATCCATGGGTTCATTTTGAAGAATCTGCTCTGTTTCCAATATATGTTCAAGTCGGGAAATAAAATCCTGATTCATGATAATATAGCCTTTCTTTCCTTTTTTTCATTGTCCATCATACACTAAAACCCCCGCAAATTCAACGTGGACTTGCAAAATTACATAAAATACGGTATAGTAATTTCGTATTATACGCTTACAGGCAGAGCCCTGAAATCTTATAAAATTATGAAAGAGGAGTGAAAAAACTTCATGGACCCCAGCGACGCCATACAGATTATTATTTTGATTATTCTGCTGATGCTCTCTGCATTTTTTTCATCTGCAGAGACGGCTCTTACAACAGTCAACAAAATTCGTATCCGCAGCCTTGCCGATGAAGGAAACAAGCGGGCAGAGGCTATTCTGGATGTTACAAAAGATTCCAGCAAGTTATTAAGCGCTATATTGATCGGAAATAATGTGGTAAACACTGCTGCCGCTTCCCTGACAACAACGATCGCCTATCACTTCGGCGGCTCAGCCGTTGCTTTTGCCAGCGGTCTTATTACTCTTTTGATCCTCCTTTTCGGAGAGATCACTCCCAAGACCACCGCTGCCATCCACGCCCAGGGCATTTCCATGATCTATGCGCCGATCATCCGTATTTTTATAAAGCTGATGACTCCTGTCATCTTTATTATAAACAGTCTGTCCCGTGTAATTCTTTTTATCTTGAGAATAAATCCGGAAAATACAAAAAAAGCCATGACAGAAAGTGATCTGCGTACAATTGTAGATGTCAGCCATGAAGACGGGGTGATCGAATCCGAAGAAAAGGAACTGATCTACAATATTTTTGATTTCAATGACGCTAAAGCGAAAGATGTTATGGTTCCCCGCGTTCATGTTACATTCGCTGATGTGGAGAGTACTTATGAAGAACTTCTGGAAATTTTCCGGGAAGATAAATTTACCCGGCTTCCGGTTTATGAAGAGACTACTGACCATGTGATCGGAACCATCAACATGAAGGATCTGCTCCTATTTGACAGCAAAAAGGAATTTCATGTGCGTGATATTTTAAGAGAAGCTTATTTTACCTATGAGTATAAAAATATTTCTGAACTTCTGGTAGAAATGAGAGATTCTTCCTTCAATATCGCCATTGTCCTGGATGAATACGGAGAGACCGCCGGTCTTATCACACTGGAAGATATTCTGGAAGAACTTGTTGGTGAGATCCGGGATGAATACGATGAAAACGAAGAAGATCTTGTCCGCCAGGTCGGAGAGAGAGAATATCTTGTAGAGGGATCTCTCAACCTGGAAGATCTCAATGATGAGCTTGATCTGGATCTTTCATCGGATGATTACGATTCTCTCGGCGGTCTTATCATCGAACATCTGGACCGTCTTCCCCAGGCAGGAGATGAGATCACCACAGACGAAGGCATCCGCCTTGTGGTAGAGAAGCTTGATAAAAACCGGATCGAACTGGTACATATGTATCTGCCGGAAAAGACGGAAACAGATTCTGAAGAAAAATAGAAAATAATGATTTTGTGATATTAACAGGAGAGCAGCCCTTAAGTCATTTCAGGACTTTTGAGCTGCTCTTTATTTATATAATCCTTCTCTTATTCTTCTTTCCATTCTTCTCCTGCCAGCTTGAGAATATCTTCGATCTCCTCTTCTGACACGCCCATTTTCTCTGCCACTTCCTCTACGTCCACTTTACGGCCCAGTCCGTCGCTCATTTCCCGAATTGTCGCCTCCAGGTCAGATACCCGGTCTACCATCTTGCGGTCCTGCCTTTTCATTTCCAGCTGGGATTCCAAAAGCGCGCGCATGGAAGCTCTTATCTCTTTGAGAATTTCTTCCTTCTTCTCTTCTCCCGGAGCATATGCCAAAAGCGCCCCGACAAGACTGACATTTCCTTCCTGGATCACATCTCCCAGGAAAACTCCCTGTCTTGGCAGCTTCAGCGCTTCCTCTGTCACAAGGGGCATGTAGGCTGCCAGCCTGCTCTCCTCCGGTGTACGCGGCACCATCTCGTGTATTTCTCTAAGATAACTTTCCAGGTATTCCTGTTCTTCCCGGGTCAGCTCCTCTCTTTCTTCCTCCGCCTGCCGAATCACTCCGGGCTTTTTTTCATATCCCGATACAGCCACTTTCTGTGAAAGCAGGTAGTCGCACACCAGCTCTATCTGCTGGGCAGAAAGCGCTTCCTCCTCGAAGAATTTTTCGATTTCCTCTATATTAAGATGCATCTGCTTTTCTTCTGCCAGATGAAAAATTCCGCTTAATTTTTCCTGAAATTTTAATTTATCTGCCATTTTCGATCCTCCGGTTCCTATGTAAAATTCTGATATATCTTCGGCTTTGCAGGCCAAAGCACCCAGGTATAATAACCACGCGGCTGCTATTATATGTGGTTATTATACCTAAAGTTTTTAAAAATTACCAGCACCGGAAAACAGAGACTATCGGAAGCGGGAGGATCTCCATATGGGATCAGGACACAATCACAGTGGAATAACCTGCCCGTTTCAGCCGCCGTTCCATGTCGGCTGCTTCCTCCAATGTGTCATATCCGCCCACCTGAACTCTTAAATAGCCGTCAGAATCCTCAATATACGCCGGAAAATCCTGCTCCAGAAGTTCCCCTCTAAGTCTCTCTGCATAAGTACGGTTGCGGAAAGCCCCTACCTGCACGCGATAATCGTGGACTACTGCATTTTCAAATTCATTATTTTCATATTGACTGTCTGTATTTCCCCCTGTCATGCCACTGTTCCCACTGCCATTTACGCTTCCGAACGTATCTGCACTTCCTTCAATAAGTCCGTTCCGCTGCAGGATATCGAGGATTCCCTCGGCAATGGCAAGTGCAATGTCATCAAAATTCTGATCAAACAACATGTTATCGGTGTCAGAATTGATAAATCCGGCCTCCACAAGAACAGCCGGCATTTTTGTCCTCTTCAGCACGACCAGATTCGGTCTTGCCTTGACGCCAAGATCCACAAACCCTATAGTTGCCAGCTCCTCATTGATCGCCTCCGCGATCTGGTACTTCAGTCCCGACAGATCGTACACCAGCGATTCCACACCGGACACCTCGTTGTCTCTTGGAAAAGAATTGCGGTGAATGGAAATAAAGAGATCTACTCCTGCCTGATTTGCTTCCATCGCTTTTTCATATGGTGTCTCATAGACATCTGTCGTACGTGTATATTCTACATCAATACCTCTGTTCTGCAAAATTTCCCCTACAGCAAGCGCCAGGCGCAAGGTATCGTCCTTTTCCTGACGCCCGTTGTACACTGCTCCCGGATCCCGTCCTCCGTGTCCTGCATCCAGCATGATTGAATATGCCATAAAAATCCTCCTATTTGCACAGTCTTTCTACTCCAGCATATGCAGACAGGAGGCTCTTTGTTACATGGAAATGTTTATCGTATATCAGGATCTTCTGCCACGATCTGTCCGCAGGCAATCTTCTCTCCTGAATTTCCCGACGGCTGGGTACGGAAATCATCAGGCATATCATGAATCACAACTGTTTTCCCCACCACTTCCTCCGGAAAAAAGCGGGTGGCATAGACCATCATCCACGCTGTTCCCTTATCGGATAGAAGAGGAGGCAGATCCCCCTCATGTTCCGGATGCATTTCACCCCGGGTCTGATAGTGGCCGTCTGTATCGGCAAATTCATCCGAAGCGGTTCCGGTACAGGCGCTTCCTTCATGAATATGAAATCCGTAAAAGCCGAGACCCTGCCCTGTATTGTGCGGAGTAAGGCCGGAAATATTAGCACCGGCGCCAAAAGGATGTTCTTCTATGACATTTCCTCTAATTCTTCTAAGATCTTCTCTCTTCTTTCATCAAACAGAAGTCCTTTGTTGTATTTAAAATATTTATCACAGTCATTTTCTTTCAGATACTGGATGCTGTAGTAATTGGTATTCAGCTCGGTCACAAAGCAGACCATTTCCTGACTGTCCCCGAAGGCATCCTCCATAAAGTCAAAGGCGTGATCCAGCGCTTCCCCGGCCGCATCCACAGCCTGCTGCCGCTTATCAGCCTCCTTCGCAAACTCTGCCCGGACTCTCTCGAAGGCCTCGTCTTTCTGCCCATCCTGTTCCAGATGTTCTTCCTTAAGGATCACAACATACCGCTCCAGTGTGTCCGCGACTTTGCGGAGCATATGATCCGCCTCTTTTGTCAGCTGTCCTGCCCGGCGAAGCTTCTCATATTCTTTCTCCGCCTCTTCTTTGATATCAGCCAGATTTCCCTGTACCTTATACTTCTTAAGCCATCCGAACAGCCTGGTTACATACTGGTCTGCAAGGTAACTTGCCTGGAACAATTCGCTAAGCTTCCCGATCAGCATCCCCACGACGCTTAAACGCTCGTCGAAGGAAGCAAATTTCAGCTTGTCCAAGGTATCTTTTCCATAGTGTCCTTCCAGGATTTTCTCCAGTCCGTAATCCTTTTTATATTTGTGAAAAAGCTCCAGATAATTGGCAAAATCCTTGGCGATCTTCCAGTGCTGCAAATACTGATGCACCACTTCCCGGTCCGCTTTTTTGCCGATCGCCTCGTACACCTTTAAAAGCTCTGAGAGATCCTCCCAGCCGCGGGCTGTTACAAAGGTCCTGCCGTCCACCGTTGTCTCCATCCGGTAAAAGCAGTCTTTCCGGATTTCCAGGTAGGAGAGGATGGCAGGATGGATCCCGGCACGATAGGCGTATTCTCTCCACACCTCATAGTTTTCTTCCACATCGATCCGGCGGATCCTGTCCAGTGTCACCACATCAAATTCCCGCACGGATTTATTGTACTCCGGCGGATTTCCGGCTGCCACGATGATCCACCCTTCCGGCACTTTCTGATTGCCGAAAGTTTTGCACTGCAGAAACTGCAGCATAGTAGGCGCCAGTGTCTCCGAGACGCAGTTGATCTCATCAATGAAGAGGATTCCCTCTTTTAATCCTGTTTCTTCCATTTTCTCATAGACGGAGGAAATGATCTCGCTCATGGTATATTCCGTGACAGAATATGTTTTCTCTCCGTAGGTTTTCTCTCTGATAAAGGGAAGGCCCACCGCACTTTGCCTTGTATGATGGGTAATGGTGTAGGAGACAAGGGCAATGCCGCAGTGCCTTGCCACCTGCTCCATGATCTGTGTCTTGCCGATCCCCGGAGGTCCCATCAGAAGGATGGGGCGCTGCCGGATAGACGGTATCATATATTCTCCGTAGAAATCTTTCTTAAGATAAGCCGTAACGGAGTCCTGAATTTCTTTTTTGGCTCGCTTTATATTCATGCTGTATCTCCTTTTCTCTCCTCTGATTTTCCGGACATTTTCCGGACATCCTCCTCATTAAGGATCAGTTTCATGGCCCATGCAGGCACATTCACATCCTCATAATCCTCTTTCATAAAGACAAAGGCTGTCTCGTAAGGAGGCATTTTCTTCGGATAAACTCCCTGTCCGTCTGTAAAATAGATCAGGCCCCGAAGCTGGGAAAATTCTTTCTGCTCCAGAAGCTTCTCCACATGGGCAAAAGCCGGGCGGAAATCCGTCCCGCCCTCTCCTTTCAGTTCGAGATCGTCCATGTATGCCCTAAGCTCTTCTTCATTCGTGATCTTTTGATCCGACTGCACGGTGTCATCACACTGGATAATGTGGATATTCACTTTCCGGAAAAAGCTGTTCTGCTCACTTAACACCGTATACGTCTCTTCCAGAAATTTTTGCACAAGTTCTCCTGAACAGGACATGGAGGTATCGATCACGATCACGAAGTCCTCGATTTTCTTCGTCTCTTTCCATTCCTGCGGCTCGATCAGAGGCATGTTGCCGTAAAGCCTAAGTCCATAACTGTAAAAGGAATAATCGAAGGAATCGTCATCCACTGCCATTTCCTCTCTTAAAACCGCGAATTTCCTCAGGAAATCTCCGTACTTGAACCGCTCTTTATTCTCTACTTTGACATGTTCCAGCAGATTCCCGGAAGCAGAAGAAGCTTCCTTGGAAAATGTCTCCATGTCAGTCTCCATCTCCTCTGTCTTATTCTGCCACTGGTTCTCAATCTCCTGCCGGCGCTCTTCCTCATTGTCATCGGGCCAGTAAATATGACTGTCCGTATAAAATTCTTCTGCCAACTCTCCAAGCTTTCTTTCACTCAGATTCCAGTTTTCCAGGGAACCGTATACCTTTTCCGGAGTCAGTACTTTCATCTCTTGCTTCAGTTTCCGGTACGTCTCTCTTCGCAGAAAAGACCGGGATCTTAAGACCGGCCGGTGCTGCATACTGTCGATCATGGATTCCGCCACAATATCGCAGGAGAGATTCCACAGATCTTCATCCCGCCCGTTTCTCCGGGTTAAATGATGAAACAGGCAGTGGAGTACCATATGAAGATAAAGCCGGTTCACCAATACCGCATCCTTACGATACATTTTGCTCAGATTCTCCGGATGATAACAAATGGAAAATCCGTCTGTCCCTGCCGGATTGGCTGCCGGATCTGCCGCAAAATAGAAACTGCTTAAAGCCACGTCAAGAAACCTCATCTTAAGATAGAGCTCATTTCTTGCAAGAACCAGAATTTCTCTTCCGATTCCTTTCAGTTTCTCCGCATTTGTTCTTTCCTCTGTCATAACTCAAATACCTTTTTCTGTTTTGGGAAATAACGGTGCCTTTGTTCCATCAGCACACTTAATATTTCCGTCTTTTCTTTTTCCGCCGCTTCCTCGATCGCACCCTCCAGCGTATCCCGGCTCCAGAAACCTTCTTTTCCGAAAAACCGCAGCATGTCTGATTCCTCTCTGTCAATATAGATTGCCGCTGCTGCCATCAGGTGTTCTTTGACATATGCCTCATACTCCGCCTTTGCCGCCTTTGAGAGTTTATAAGGGTGCTTAAGGCGCAGGGCCGCCATCTCTGAAGCCGTTTCCTCCGTCTCTTCAGCCACCGCTCTTGGAAACAGCCTGTCGTACTCGCTGTAATTCAGCTCCCTGTCATAGAAGCACTGCCGGTAGTCTCCTCCGGAACCGTGATAATGGGTCTCTACAATTCTTGCCGGAGTATTTTCCACAGCCTCTTCATAGTGCTCTGGAAAGATCAGCTTTGCTCTTTCTTCCGATCCGTCTTCCCGGCAGTAGCGCATCGTCACTGTAAGGGCGTACCTGATCTCATCGGCAATAAATTTCAGTACGGATTTCTCTCCCTTATAGAGCCGTATCTCAATGTTCCGTATGGCGCTGCCTGTGAAGGCTCCTGCCCCCACATCATTCAAGGCGTCGGAAAAAGAAAGGCTTTTCAAATGAAAGCACCGGTAAAACACATAATTTCCAATCTGCTCCATATAGCGGGGCAATGCAACAGACGTAACATTTGTCCTTGAAAACGCATAGGGAGCCGCCCAGCGGACCGGCTCCCCTTCTATCTGTTCCGGAATGATGACCGATCCGCTGCAGGCAGGACACTTTTCCAACAGTATCCCACCTTCTCTCCTTGCGTATTCCAATCCGTCGATGATTCCGCTATTTTCCATCATTTCTGTTTTCTTCCTCTTTACCGCCGGCTCTCTTTGCCGCGATCATCTTCTGCATTTCTTCATGCTCCCTTACAAGCTCGTCATGAAGCTCCAATGTATTCCAATGCACATTGGTTGGGGTCAGGGCCGCTTTCAAAGGGATCTGCAGCCCTTCTTTCTTCAGATAGGCGAGCATCCGGTTCATCTGGGGATCTGTCAGGTGATTCAGCACCAGCATTTCCTCGTCAAACCCTTCTCCTTCATAGATCTCCTCTGTGCGCTCTATGCCCTCCACTCCTGCAAGGGCGCCGATCTTCTGGAGATAGTCCTCCTTCTCCACAGTCTTGATCTTAATTCCCATAAGGACAAAAATAAATTTTACTTTATCTGTTCTCTCTTTATCTTTGAAATTATATAATAATACACTTCCTCTAACTGCCATACGTATCTCCTTTCTGAAATAAAGAAAATCATTTCCTGTCAGACAGGAAAGCGGCAGCAATAAGCCGCCGCTAACAGTATAGCAGATATTTCAGATTTGTACCAGCGCTACATACAGTCTACCAGAAGACCGGAAGCCTCCTCCAGCATCCCAAAGAAATCTTCTTCCCGGGACAGGGCTTTTCCCTTATCCCTGTCAATGCGCTCCGCCAGTTTTCTCACTCCCTCATTCTGCGGATCTTTTTCCAGGATGATCTGACACAGCTTGGACGCCGCCTCTGTAAGACGGATGGATCCATAGATCCTCGGCTCTCCCGGAAGACCCTGGGCACTTGTGATCAGATAGATCAAAAGCTCAAGTTCTTTGCTGTCCATTCTCTTCTCTCCTTTTCGTTTTTTCTGGTTTTTATTCCTTTTCAAATGTATTAAAAAATGCGATGTCTTCTGCTTTCGGCCTTGCCGGACATCTTGGCTCACCCTTCGGGTAACCGATGGAGATCAGCGCCTCGATCCGGTATTCCTCCGGGATATTAAGGATCTTCCTTATGGCCGTATCGTTATAAGATTTAATGGCGCATGTGCCAAGACCATACTCCAGGGCGGCCAGCATCAGATTTTCCGCTGCCATGGAGGCATCCATCATGCAGCCGTAGATTTTAGAATTTTCTCCGCCTTTTTTCAGCGCCTTTTCCATATCGGAACAGATTACCAGAATAACCGGCGGCTTCCCCGAAAGTCCCGGACTGAAAAAATCCACCTTTTCCCTGAGCGCATCTTCTGTGACAAAAAGGAATTTCCATGCCTGCAGATTACTGGCAGAAGGAGCTCTCTGGGCTGCGTCCGCCAGTTTGATGAGCACCTCTTTTGGCACTTTCTTTTCCTGAAAAGAACGGATGCTGTGTCTTTGTTCAATTGCTTTTAATATCTCCATGTTCTTCACCTCATCTGCCGCCGAAAGTATTTACTTTTTTCAGCGGATTCGTTAAAATATTTTCTGTTGCATATGATATGACACCAAAGCGTTCTGCTTCCATGTCAGGAATCGTACGCTTCACATACAAAGGAGGACTTCTATGTTTGGACTTGGAACGATCATCAACACCCTGGCTGTCATCGCCGGAGGACTTCTGGGCCTTTTTTTCAAAAAGGGCCTGCGGGAAAATGTACAGGATATTCTCATGAAAGGAAGCGGCATTGCCATTTTGTTTATCGGTATTTCCGGCACGCTCTCCTACATGCTGACAATCGAAAACGGCAGCATAGGAACCCGTGGGACCATGCTTCTTATTTTTTCCATGACACTTGGTTCTCTGGCAGGAGAACTGCTTGATATCGAAGGGAGGATCGAGCATTTCGGGCTGTGGCTCCGGAATTTCTTCCATTCACACGGCGACTCCTCCTTTGTGGATGGTTTCGTAAACACATCCCTTATCATCTGCATCGGCGCCATGGCAATCGTGGGCTCCATCGAGGACGGCATTCACCATGACATTTCCATGCTCACGGCAAAAGCGATCCTGGACTTTGTCATCGTCCTTGTCAACGCCTCCATCTACGGCAAGGGCACGATCTGTTCCGCTATCCCAATCTTTGTCTACCAGGGAAGTATTACTGCCATTGCAGCCGTGGCCGGATCTTTTGCAAGCGATGCTCTCATCGCCCAGCTTTCTTTTGTAGGATCCGCCCTCATTTTCTGTATCGGCGTCAACACGACCTTCGGCAAGATCCTGAAGGTGGGCAATATGCTCCCCGCTCTCTTCTTCCCGGTCATCACACTGTTTCTGGGACACTTTTTCCCGGCGGCGGCTTCCTTTTTTTCCTAAAGGTTCGCCGCCCTTTTTCGTTCTCTTTTATCTGCGGATGCTCTCATAGTAAGCGAACAGACCTTCTGCCAGCACCGGATCGATCACCGGAAGACCGGTTGCCTCTTCAAGTTCTTTTGCCACGCCAATGGTAGCAAGGCCTGTACATGCAAGTGCGATCACTTCCGCCCCTTTCTCTTTCAGATTCTTTCCGGAAGCGATCACCTGCTTTCTTCCTTCCGGCGTCATCAGATCCAGAGTACTGTCCACACCTTCCGGTTTTTCCAGGATCATTTTCCCCTCAAGCAGTCTTGCATAAGCGTCCGGAGCATAATCCGTGATCCCAAGGACTCCGATTTTCGAGCCATACCGAAGGGCCAGGGCCACTGTTGTCTCTCCGCCGCCGGTTACGGGCATCCCCGGAAGCGCCTCCCTTATCTGACGTACGCCCGGATCATCTGCACAGCTTACAATGATCATATCCACATTCTGAAAGGATTTCGCCGTTTCCACGATCTTCGGAACCGCGATCTCGCAAAGCCGGGGGCTGTGGATCCCCTCCGGCTGGTCGGGAATACATTTTGTCTCCACATCAAGAGTGGGAAACTTCTCCATGATCTGTCTTTGATGGGAATATAATACTTCCGGATCCTCACAGGTCAGAACCCGGATCAGTCCTACTTTAAACTTCTTTTCATGCTGACTCATTTTGCTTCCTCCTTTTACTTTTATAAAAAACCCCGCAGCTTTTCCATTGCTGCAGGGTTCGCCTTTTTCTATACCTGGAACACTCCCTCTTTGATAACAAGTGTATCATCAAGATAGAGCGTCGGCTTCAGTATAATGCCGTCCATGTGGCATTCTGCCTTGTTTACCCCGCCGAAGGATGTATTGGTTCCAAACGCAATGTGTACGGTTCCGTACACTTTTTCATCTTCCAGAATAATGCCGTTCAGAATCGCTGCTTCGTTTGTTCCGATACCCAGTTCACACAGAGTACCGTTCACTTCGTTTTTCAGCAGGATGTCCAGATTTTCACTTTTTTCTCCTGTCACCTGGCGAAGCTTGCCGCCGCTGATCTTCATGTGAAGCGGGCTTTCCAGCTTTCCGATTCCCACCATGGAACCGTCTATGATCATCTCGCCGTCGGATCCGTCCTCCAGAGGTGCAATGTACGCTTCTCCGGAAGGAAGATTGCCGCATTTCCCGGCTTCCTTATATACTCCCGGACTTGGCACGCCGTCTCTTCCTTTCAGACTGATGTTCAATACCATTCCGTCTTTTTCAATTCTTGCATTGTCTGCCTCTGTCAGCATATCGGTGATCTTTGCCGTCAGTTTCTCCACTTCGCCGTAATCGGCCGTCATAGCACCTTTGCTGAACATTTCTTTTGTGATTCCCGGCATGGTCGCAACTCTGGTTCCTGCTGCCGCAGCCTCGATCCTTGCACTTGTGTGAGTCAGAGATTTGGCAGTAGGCGCAATGACAACATCCGCCGCTTTCATGGCTTCTGCCACTGCTTTAGGCGGCTCCTGTCCGCTTACTTCCCTTTCCTTCATCACAAGCAGCATTCCTTCACAGCCAAGATGGCAGGATGCTTCATAGAGAGCCTCGCCGATCTCTTTTCTTGTGTCGTCAGTGATCACAAGTACGGATTCTTCTTTTTTTACTCCCAGACAGGAAACAAGTACCTGCTCTGCAATTTTTACTAAGTCTTTCATGGTATGTCTATCCTCTCTTTTTCAAATCTGTCAGCTCTGATACAACGCGTGCAAGAAGCGTTCTCGGAAGGACGACCATTTTCCCGGTCTTCTCCTCAAACATACGCTTCATTTCCTGTGTATAACCGATGCAGTCCAGGACGATCAGATCAGCGTCCATATCTTTCACCTGCTCCGCAGCTTTCTCCAGATCTTCCCACTCTCCGTAAGGTGATGCTGCGATGGATGTCACCTTATCCACATACTGACTCCATTTTCCTTCTGTCTGCGCAAGCTGCAGGGGTGACGGAGTCATGCAGATAATGTTGGATTTCTTTGTCATCAGAGGAACAATCCGATCCAGAATATCACAGGGATAGAGCAGAGGAATGTTTTTGGACGTCAGTGTTTCCGGAAACTTTCCTGTGCAGAAGAACATGATCAGCCTGCAGCCGTCCTCCTCCATCCTGTCAATAGCCTCCTGGAGCCTCGGCAGGATATAGCGCTCTGCAAAGGTCACAGAAGTACCGTCCGTCAGACGGGAGACCAGCACATAGTCTCCCTCCTCCGGTTTAAACTTTGCAATCTCTTCCTTTGTCAGTCCGTCCAGGCCTCCTGCCTGCACCAGTTCAGCCTGCCCTTCAAAAATATCCATAATGTCTGCTGTCACATCGACTCTCGGCGCCTGCCCGATGGTGATCGCACCAATTTTCATCTGTATTCACCTCTTATTCCTGTCCCAGTGTCTGTAAATGATCCATCTTTCCATACAGTTTTACAAGACGTGCATATTCTGCTTCATCATAGAATTTGCACTGTCCTCTTCCGAAGGCTTTTGCAACTTCCAGCATAAAGCGCGCTGCTTCTTCTACATCCGCTGCATGGGTTGCTCCTGTCGCGCATCCCGGCACCATAACTTCTGCTGTGATGGCGATTCCTACAACCGGAGCTTTTGTTGCAGTACACGGCTGCAGAACGCTGTTGATATGATGTACGTCATTTCCGTAAGGAGTAATATCCTGTGTTGCCAGAGGAAATACATAAGGAAGTTTTCCTGTTGTGATCTGCATCAGATCCAGCAGGTCTTCTGAGGTCCTTAAAATATATCCTTCTTTTACAGTAGGAGAAATGGCGAATCCTCTTGTGTTGATCACGCGATTTCCCTTTGTTGTATCAACAGAGAGAATCGCATCCAGGTCGTCTGACACTTCTTCTTGGTTCACCTGTGACATCTCTACCGGAGATCCCATAAACGGAACCGGGTCATGAGGCTGTGTCGGCGCATCCGGACAGATATGTGTTGAGATCAGAACATCCCCCTCCAGCATATCTCCTTTGTTCTGCATATCCAGGATTTTAGCCGCAAGAGCAACTGCTGCAAGTGCTCCGTCACCGTCAGACACAAATCCGATCCTTTCCGGGCGCGCTCCAAGACCTCCCAGTCTTCCAAGGAGTCCGATGGTCGGAGCGTTTCCTCCGTTTGTCTTTCCTTTGGATCCGGGGATCCGCACTTTCAGCATATCTGTGGAACCTTTTGACCCTTTCAGTTCATATACTTCGATGTCTGCATCCGGTTTGATCGTTCTTAAATATTCTTCTACTTTCTTTCCTGTCACATTTCCATCATCCAGGATATCGTACGCTTCAATAATCTGTTTCATTAACATGGCTTTTATCTCCTTTTTCTGCTTTTCTATTTTGTTTTTCGTCCATGCTTTCCATGGAGCGCTGTACATTTCGCATTTTTGCCGCTTACAGGTAGCTTACCATCTCTTTTCCGACCACTTCTTCTGTCTGTTTCAACAGTTCCGGATCAAACATGGTGGCAGACAGCTTCAGATTTTTCTTATCTGCCCCGATCACATAGACCTCCAGTCCTTCTTCCATCATAGCTGTGGTAACAGGCTCTCCGGTCTTTGCATTGATGGTCATAATAAGATCAGGGAAAGTCGCAAGCCGTTTTCCGTCCTTTTCCGCTGTGGCATACTCATTCCAGAATGTCAGCTGGCAGCCGTCTACTTCCGCATATCCCACATCAAATCCTCCTGTTGTTTCAATAGAGAAGTTTTTCACCTCTCCTTTTGCCAGGATAGAACCACCGAGAAATTCACACACATTTTTTACCGCTTCCTCCACAGAAGTTTCCAGCCCTTTACGGAAAGCTTTTCCTGTCTCTATAGCAAAGCTGACACCGCCGATAGCGCAGTTTTCTTTTGCATAGGCAGCTGTCACCGGATTTCTGGCAACCGCCACCAGTCCTCCTGCCTCAATAGACGCCATGCGCACAAGTTTTGAGGTATGCTCGATGCTTCCTTCAAAGAAACACTCCACATGATCTCCCGTCTCCGGATTGCCTCCTACACATGCCTGAACCGTCTTGTAGTCCTTCTGCTTATGAAGGTTCATACTCCCCATAACTCCGGTAGGATGGGCACGCCCATTGCACGGTGCATCCACAAGGGGAAGACCGGAAATGGCAGCCTGAAGCCATCCGTTCACAGACGCCTCTCCTCCCTGCTCATTTGTGATAATACCGCCCAGCTTCAGATCTGTATTCTTTTTGATCATCTCGATCGTATAAGCAAGATCCCTGGCTGTCATAAACTGGTCTTTGGCATTTGGAGCTCCCACAAGGGAAGCGGTCAGAAGAACCGCGTCATCATCAATCTCTTCAATCGGAATAAGACGAAGATCTGTATACTCTACCGCGATCTTTGCATATTTTCTTCCTTTTACCGGATCTCCTCCGCCTCCTCCGCCAAGGATCGTGCCTCCTGCGAGGACATCATCCAGTACTTCTTCTGTCAGTTTAAGTCCTTCCTTTTTCTCCACTTGAAAATCCCCTTCTTTCCTTAAAATGATCTGCTTTATACTGCAAATGCCGGCATAAAGGAAAATCCCTTACGCCGACACTTGAACAGAGCCGCTATTCTTTCTTGCTTCCAAGGGCAAGCGTCGCCGTAAAGAAGCTGTACAGAGCCGCACCTGCCAGTGCGCCGGCACCCAGAATGTTGAGTGTGTGCTCGTTTTCTTTGTTTCTCTTTACCAGGATCGCACGGATGAGCAAGGCCACGATGATCGTAAGACCGTTGATGGTGCTTCCTACCAGAAGACCGGTTGCAAAAAGGATTCCCACCTGTCTGGAACCTCCAAGAAGCTGAATGATCGCCCCCGGAACAGCCCAGATCAGAAGCCATTTTGCAACTTCTCCGCCTGCGCCCGCTTCAATCGTAGCTGCAAAGGTCGCATCTACCGGTGCGTACAGCCCCTGCGAGAAGTAAGTCCGCGCAAGAAGAGCCACCATAACAAATGCAACTATAAATCCTACAATTTCTGAAATAAACTGCTGTTTTCTTCCTACTTTTTCCAGCTCCGGATCTTTTCCGTATCCTCTGAGGATATATCCGCATTTCAGGTCGTATGCCATATCAGAGAAAGCCGGGCCTGTCGCTGCCGTATAAGCAACCAGCACAGCCAGAGGCATACTCGGGAATCCGATCAGCATACCTACCAAAAGGAAAATAAGCGCCGTTGCAAATCCCGGGAACCATCCGGAATACATAGCGGAAATTCCTACGATCAGCTCGGAAGCAATTGCCGCAAATGCTGCATAAATGATCCAGATCACCAGCTTAAACGGTGTCATCTCTGACCAGATACCGGTAATAACCGCCAGAGCAATCGCTACGACGAAATATGCCACATATCCCCATCCAAGAGCGCTCTTCATATTTCCCATGCTGCGGCTGAATTTCCCCGCTGCACTTGCATCATCGCCTTTTTTGGCGAACAGCATTTTACAGACCTGAAGAAGCGCGACGAGTCCTGCTCCGATCATGATTCCGTGAGGCATATACTGGAACATAGTCTGTGACATAAGATCTGCTCCCTCGCCGAAAATATCTGTAACGACCGGAAAACTTTTCCCGAAAATATCAATAATAAAGCCATTGGTATTAAGGACACCGATGACGATACTTCCGACACCAAGCGCTGCCATTGCCGCAAAGTCTCCAAACCAGGACACACCAAGAAGGTCTGTCGGGACACCGATGACTTTACCGCCGATACCGATCACCATACCTACCAGAAGCAGCATTGCCTTCCGGCCTTTTTCCACAACCGCAAGAATAGACTGCGCAGATGCAACTCCCGGAGGCCATGCTCCCTCTGCCGGGAACATTTCCGAATCAAATGTTTTATAAAGGATTGTTGCGTCAATGATCGTTGCGATAAACACGCCGATCAGCATTGGAAACATCAGATCTTCTCTTCCCATAATAACCGGAATACCGATGGGAAGCAGCAAACTGTTGGCCGCTGAAAATGTTGCTCCTGATATAGAAGTCTGAATCATGTTCTGACTGTGGATACTCCTGTATTTCTGCAAAAATGCCAGAGGTATCCTGGAAAGTATAATCGCAAACAGCGCTCCGACAATTGACGTATTAGGAGCCACGCCGGTACGTACGATCAATTCCAGCCCGATAATTGCTCCAAGCACACTCATAATAATATTCAGTATGAGAACATGCGGAGCCAGTGCTTTAGGATGTTCAGCCGCTGTAATATGCAGCTGCTCAAACGATTTCTTCTCTTGTTCGTCCATATTTTCTCCTCCTTTTCTCTCACTCGCCACTTTGCCTTTTTCAAGTCAAAACAGCGTCCAGGTACAAAGAAAGCCAATGTGACGATCACCCACATTGGCTTAACACCTCTTTATTTTAGCACTTTATCAAATTGAAGTCTTTATTCTCCGAATCCAATTTTTAGTCAGAATCTTTGTGCCCGGCGCACAGCTTTTGTCAATTTTTTATCCTTTCCTTCCCGTTTTCTGTCAGATATCTTCTTACTAAACAAACAAATGCCAGTTCCTGCAAAGTTGTAAAATCTCCTATATTACACTTTAGTATTTCTTCAATCTTTTTTACTCTGTACATCATAGTATTTCTATGAAGATACAACTTTTCCGCCGTCTGCTTTTTCGATCCTCCGTTTTGCAGCATCACTTCCAATGTCTCCACAAGACCGGTCCCATGTTTCCTGTCATACTCTTCCAGACTGTACAACCGTTCTTCTACATAAGATCTCACTTGCGGAAGCCTGGAAATTTCCAGCAGCAATTCTTCGTATTTCATTTCTTCCCACCAGAAAATCTTCTGGTCTTCAAAATCTTTTCCGGCAATCTGCGAAAGTTCCGATATCTGATGAGCGGCTTTGGGCATATCAAAATACCCGTCTATTCTATCGGAAACAAGTATATGAAAATCTACTTTGCATAATTTCTTCAAACTTTGCTCAAACTCTTCCAGCTTTTCTTTAAAGGCTAAAATCCGCCCCGGCTCACAGAACAGGACCTCTATCTTTTCCGGAAGAGAAATCACTGTGTACCCGAGATTTTGTTTCATAAAAAATGTTTCCGCCAGCTGTTCCGCTTTTTCCTTTTTCTGACCGGACCACTGCTCTTCCGGATATTTCGTGCAGATCTCCAGCATCCTTACCGGCATCATAGGCCAGTACAGAGAATTGGCCCTGATCTGCGCCTCTTCTTCCCGGTCAAACCTCTCCTGCACCAGGTCGAAATAAAATTTCCGATCCAGTTCCTTTTTCTCAATCTGTCCGATCTGATAGCGCGTCCGCATTTCTACCCCGTTTTTAGCCTCCACAATGGCAACCATTACCGGATACACAGCCTCAATAAATCCCAGGGCATTGTTGAGAAAAAAGAGCGGAAACTGAAGCTGATCTGCTAGCTTCAGGGCCTCTTCCGGGAAATGGTCAAAAAATCGTGTCTTGATGGCCAGAGCAGCGGCCCCCGCTTCATTTAAATCCCGGATCAGATTAAGAACCGCCCCTTTGTCGTTACGGATGGCATATCCGGTAGTGATAAGCAGCATATCCGCCCTAAGCCATGGTTTGATATCCGGCTGTTCCATCATGTCATATACCACTACAGTACGGTCCAGCCCTTTTTCGCCCGCTACCAGCTCTGCTTGTCCGTTGTCCCACAATTTTTTTATATCTTTTACTGTCAGCCTCATGCTATCGCTTCCCTTTTGTTTTGATTTTTTAACGATAACATTTCAGAACATATTTTTCAATACCTGCAAAAATGAAGATTCTGTGAAAAAGATAACAGGACACGTAGTAAAATGCAACTTTACTACGTGTCCTGTTATCTTTTTCACATATACTTCTTTACAATCGACTGCATCGTATGCCACTTCTGTTCCATATCTTCCACTAACTTAAACTGCGTACGGCAGCGATCCAGATTATGACCTTCTCTGTGGATCTTGAAATAAGTATCTCCCTGCAGATAATCAGTAAGGAACCTCATTCCGCACTCATATGTCATGGTCTTCGCCCCCATAGGAAGCTCCAGGATTTCCCGCTCTGTCAGCTTACCGCCGCATCCTTCGATATATCCTCTTGCGTAGATATCAAATAATTCCATGCTGCAGGATACAAGACTTAAATCTCTCTCATCTTCCGCTGCTGTGCTTGCTCCGAAACGGATGGAATCTCCGAAATCATTCATGGCAAGTCCCGGCATTACCGTGTCAAGATCGATCACGCAGATTCCTTTTCCGGTCTTGTCATCGATCATAATGTTATTCAGTTTCGTATCATTGTGGGTAACGCGCAAAGGAAGCTCGCCTTTTTCCAGAAGTTCACTGAAATAATTGGCAATACCTTTTTCCCTGCTCCGCACAAATGCAATCTCTTTTTGCACAGATGCAGCCCGCCCCATTACGTCTTCTTCTACTGCTTTCTCAAAAACAGCAAATCTGGCTTTTGTATCATGAAATCCTTTGATCGTTTCATGGAGTGTCTCGGCCGGAAAATCTGCCAGAAGACGCTGGAAATTTCCGAAAGCCACTGCGCTTTCATAGAAATCGGCCGGCTTTTCCACCTTATCATAGCTGGTGGCTCCGGTAATAAATTTATAGGATCTCCAACAATTTCCTTCAGAATCTTTATAATAAGAGCTGCCATCTTTTGTCGGTATTACATTCAGAGTCTCCCTCTCCGGATCTCCCCCGTTTTCTGTAATCCTTTCTTTCAGGTATGATGTCACATTTACAATATTCTCCATCAGCTCTTCCGGTTTTTCAAACACTTCTCCATTCATTCTCTGCAGAATGACTTTGATCCTTCCCATTACCCCTATTTCATAGGAAAGCAGATAAGTGTCGTTAATATGTCCGCTTCCATATGGACGGCACTCTGTCATTTTCCCTTCAAATGCAAAATTTTCAATTGCTTCATATAATCTTTCCAAGGTTACTTCCTTCATTTTTTTCCCTCCTGAAAATCCCTGCTCTATGCAGCGATCTTCTCTTAATATGAAACAATTGTAATATAAGAAAAAAGGAAAATCTTTGTCCTATTTTTCCCTTATTTTGTATTATCGGATATCTATTCTGTAGGCTTCTGATAAAACTTCCCTGCAATCTGCTCAGTTTTCATCAGATTAACAAAGGCCTCGGGATCCGCTTCGTTTATCGCTTTCAGCACGCGCTTACTTTCAGCACTGGATACGACCGAATACACGATCTTACGCTCTCTTTTCTCATAAGAGCCCTCTCCTTCAATAATAGTCGCCCCGTGATTTGTTGTCCTGGCGATTGCCTCATAAACCTCTTTCGCCTTATTTGTCACTACAAAAAGTGTCTCCTGCTGATACTTTTTATAAAGCATGTGGAGTACCTGTGTAGACGTATACTGGAAGATGATGGAGTACAATGCCTTGTCCCATCCGAATAAAATACCTGCTGCGGCAAGGATCACCACATTAAGTCCCAGCACCATATTCCAGGAATCAATCCCTTTCCGCTCTGACAGAAATATGGCGATAAAGTCTGTTCCTCCTGTTGTTGCATTCATCATCAGACACATACTGATCACCAGGCCGTTGATCAGCCCGCCAAAAATACTGATCAGCAGCGTGTCATAAGTAATCACATATCCCGGCAGGATATCTGTCAGTACACTGGTAAGCACGATCATCAGACAGGAATACAGCGTAAATTTTTTCCCGATAAACCGAAATCCTATATAGACCGGCACTGCATTCAGGGCTACATTGACAATGGTATATGGTATTGTCACATGAAAAAACAATTCCCCCATCCGCTGCAGAAGCAGGGTAAGCCCTGTTGCTCCGCCCGGATATAATCCGCCTGTCCGCACGAAAGATTTGATATTCAAGGCCATGATCACTGCTGCCAGACAGACGATGATGATTCTCTTTATGTCTTTTTTAGGTTCAAATTTCATAAACTCTTTTTCCTTTAATAAATACTTTCTGTACTTTTATCTTATCAATTTCCTCTTCCGGAATTTCAAAGATATTTCGATCCAGGACAACAAAATCTGCCCTGTATCCTCTTTTCAGCTGCCCCATCTCCGGAAAGCCAGCCGCTTTCGCCGACTCTCTCGTATATAGTTTCACCGCTGTCTGAATATCAACAGCCTGGTCCCTGCCGCAGTCTGTTCCGTCCCATGCTCTGCGTGTTACGGCTGCTTTTATACAGGGGAAAGGGTTAGATGGAACTGCCCACGATGTGGCCGGTGCATCGGTTGAAAAACACAGCTGCACCTTTCTATCCAGCATCCGTTTTACCGGATAGCATTCTTTCATCCACTCTTTTCCCAGATTTTTCAGGTAGCTCTCGATCTCCGCATACATGAAAATCGGCTGTGTTACAAATGCAATTCCTTTTTCTGCCGCTTTTTGAATGCTTTCTTCAGAAGGATCTGTAATGTGCTCCACTCTTGCATATGGTACATTTTCCTTGCCTTCCATCCAGTCATCCTCCAGGCAAAGCCTGTCTACCGCCCGTTTGATCGCCTTCCCGCCCATAGCGTGTACAGACAGCTGGCAGTGCTTTCTTTTGCAGAAGGAAACTGCCGACTCTACCAGCTCGTCTGAACAGACCGGCAATCCGTACTCTTCTGTCCGACCCAGATAAGGACGGCTCATCCAGGCAGTCCGTCCGGACACGCTTCCATCTCCGATCAGCTTAAGACCCGCTGCAAATATCTGCTGATCCCGGTCCCTCTTTTCTCCTGAAAGGTCGAAGTCTTTGTCTTCGGCAAAAAAATCCCACATATAGTAAATCCCGGTTTTCAGTTCCCAGCCCCGTTTTGCCGCTTCCTCATAAAGGGGATAATTGTCCCCTTTATCCAGGTTGCCCATGTCTGTCACTCCCACAATTCCCTGCGAAAGAAGAAGCTGCCCCAGAGCTATCAGATTCTCTACCTTCTCTTCCCTGGTTGGAACCGGCATAAATGGCGTAACCAAATTTCTCGCATTCTCTTTCAGAACGCCTGTCGGTTCGCCGTCTGCATCACGCTCAATTTCTCCGCCCTCCGGATCCGGTGTATTCCTGTCAATTCCGGCAATCTCCAGAGCTTTGCTGTTGACGCACCGGATATGACCGCAGGTGCGGATGATACAGACAGGCATATCGCTGCAGCCTTCATCCAGATCATACCGGGTAAGCGCTCTTTGCTCCGCAAATTTCCCTTCGTCATATCCCCATCCTTCGATCCATTTCCCATCCTGCCTGTCTGCAAACTTTTCTTTCCTCACCCTCCGGATTTCTTCAATGAGTTCTGCAATAGAATTTACTCTTGGAGGGAGAGCCGATATCTGCTGCGAGAAATCTGCCAGCATCACAGGATGCATATGTGCATCGATCAGTCCCGGTATGACGCACGCTCCATTGAGATCCACTCTTTCATAACTGCAGGAAGGCATCTCCGCCCGCCTGCCGATCCACGCTATTTTCCCTTCTTCCACGATCATGGAATCCGCATAAAGATTTTCGTCATCAGATGTAAAGATTCTGCCATTTTCAAAAATTTTATTTTCCATTTTATCCTCCCCTGTTCTTTTTTCTGTGATTCTTATCTTCTGCTGCTCTTGTCTTTATCTGCAAAATTTCCCCACAGCGCTCCCACTGCAAATCCGATTATTGTAGGAATCAGCCATGCGAAACCTTCCTTTGCCAGAGGAATTTTATAAACCATCTCCATCACTCCGGAAATATCCGCTTTTAGAAGTCCTGAGGCGTGAGCAACATTTAAAGCGTCAAAAACAGACATCAGCGCCGCCATAAAGACAGAGCCCTTCCACGCCCCGTCATTGGGAACATACTTTTTCAGTAAGCCGAGAAATGTCATAACTACTGACATCGGAAACAGCACAGTAAACAAAGGTCCGGAAATAGCAAGCACATTGCTGACTCCTGTAGATGATACGAAGAAAATGGCTGCTGTAATGAGAAGTGCCGCCAGCTTATAGGACAGCTTCCCTTTCGTCCATCCTTCCACCCACTCTCCTGTTGTGGCGATCATTCCCACCGAAGTTGTCAGACATGCAAAAATAACAGCCAGCGACAATACCACACTGCCTCCATAACCGGCCATCCGCCTTACCAGGTCAGTTAAAAGAAAGGTAGTATCCACATCCGCCGGATAAATTTTTGTTCCCTGCGCGCCCAGATACGCAAGCCCGCCATACACAACAAAAAGAAGCGCAAAACCGACAGCTATGATACCAAACATGGCCTTTTTATATTCCTTTCTTTCCGTATAACCTTTATTCCGGAACGCTTCAATAAATATCCCGGCACAGATGATTCCCGTTCCTACATCTCCGGTATTATACCCGGTCAGAAATGCATTGACAAATGCCTCTGTTCCGCTTGTGATCTCCCCTTCCCCCAGCCTGTCAATGGGGTGAACAATTGCCAGAATGATCACTGCACCCAGGCTGACCAGAAGAAGCGGCGTAAGGTAATTCCCTATCTTATCTATTACACTTGACTTATTCATGGCGAAATAGTAGGACACAGCAAAAAATAACAGCAGAAAACCAATTCTCACGTAAGACGGCATGCTGCCAAAGATTCCTTCCAATCCCGATTCATAGGCAACGCCCCCGCATCTTGGGATCGTTCCGAATATTACTGCCAAAAGACCGATCCCCATATAGAAATAGTGCCACCATGGCGTAACATGGCGCATCATATCCTTCAGGTCATATCCTGTATTCCCCACAGCTGCCACCGCCATCATAGGAAACAGGATACCGGTAAGGGCAAGGCCTGCCATGGCCGCCGGTACATACTGTCCCGACAAAAGACCTACCTGGGGCGGAAATATAAGATTTCCCGATCCGAAAAAGACAGCAAACAGTGCAAAACCCGTAATTAAAATGTCCTTTCTCATATTCTTTTTCATTTTATCTTTCCTTTCGCTTCGCTGCATGACGGCCGCCTGCCTGGCTTATCTGTTCGATACCGCAGGCAGCTCACGGCAAAGCCGTTCGCTGTCCGTTGCCAGGCAAATGTCCGTTCATGCAAGCATGACGGCCGCCTGCCTGGCTTATCGCGCAAAATGAAGGGTACCTGTATTCAGCCGTCCGTCAATATACTTCTCCAATTCTTCTGAAATCTTCCGCATTGTCGCCTTTGTCTCCGGGTTTGAATATGGAATCCTCCCTGCTATTTTTCCCACATAATTATTTTCTTTTACAATTTCCAGGCTTTCTTTAAAATTAAGATCATAAAAGTACGCCAGATAAGATACCCAGAAATCCATATCCGTTATCCGGTCCGAGGACAATATACTCTTCCCTTTTAAAATATCATCACGAACCTTTTCTGTAATCTTCTGTTCTCCAATTTCCTGTGCTGAAGCATTCATAAACGTTTCCAGCGGATCCTCTAATTTTACACGACAGTTATCCAGTTTATCTGCATCACGGATCAATCTGGCATGAAGCAAAGTCCTCTGATCTTCTATGCCGGACAAAATATAGTCACTGTGTTTCCGGATAGCCTCTTCTATAATAGAATCCCAGGTATCCTCCTCCAGAAAGCGCCGGATAAGCCCTCCTTTAAAAAGAATATCCGCTCCATATGCCGCATGATCCATTGTTTCCGGCAAAAAGCTGTCATACCGCTTCAACTGTTCAAATCTTCCGATATCATGAAGAAGAGCGATCATCTTCGCAAGTTCCCTGTCCTCTGCCGAAAGTCCCATCCTTTCTGCAATCTGGCCGCTTCTTGCCACAACACCATATGTATGAGTAATCTTCAGCTTTACTTTGCCGTCTGTCCGGTCATAATCATTCAGATACTGCTCAAATTCCATCCTTGCCTGATTATAGTCCATGCTGCCTTCTCCTCTTCCGCCCCGCTTCAAACGGTTTCTTAAGTCCGCTGACAGCGGTATTTTATCTTCCACCTATTATAGACGATATGTTCCGGCAGAACAAGCATTTCTGCGGGAGACAGATATTACATTCTGCAGTCTTTCATGCATATACAGCATGATACACAAAATGGCCAGCAAATAAAAAGGGAAAAGGGAAATACTGATATGATTTGCCATCAGCCCGAATACCGGCGGCATAAGGCAGGTTCCCACATAAGCAAACGCCATCTGGACACCGATCATGGCCTGGGATTTATCCGCCCCAAAGTACCCCGGGGTAGAATGAATAATAGACGGATAAATGGGCGCACAGCCAAGGCCGATAAAAATCAGTCCCAAAAGCGCGCTTCCATTTCCAAACGGAAGCAAAAGCAAGATAATTCCAAACAGAATAATCCCCTGCCCCAGCCGTATCATCTGTCTGTCATTCAATTTCAGCGTCAGGAACCCGGACAGCCCTCGTCCCACTGTAATTCCGATAAAAAACAGACTGGCAAAATTCGCGGCAGTTTCCGAAGGAAGTCCTTTATGCAGTACCAGATAACTGCTGGCCCAAAGGCCGGTTGTCTGCTCCAGGGCACAATAACAGAAAAAAGTAATCATAATTTCTTTGGCTCCGGGAATCCGTATGATCTGAGGCAGTGTCAGAACTTCTCCTTGTACCGTCCTCTCTTCCGCCTTGTCTTCTCCTCCGGCAGCGGACTTTGTCCAAAGAGGAAGACTAAAAAACAAAACAGCAGTTAAAATCAGCTGGAGAAACGAAATATAGCGGTAACCCATATTCCATCCCTGTCCGTGAAACAACGCAAATCCCATAATGTAAGGGCCGACAGACGCACCTACTCCCCACATACAATGAAGCCAGCTCATATGACGGCTGGCATAATGAAGCGCCACATAGTTATTCAACGAAGCATCCACACAGCCCGCCCCCAAACCATAAGGAACAGCCCAAAAACACAGCTCCGCAAAAGAATGACTAATAGAAAATCCAAACAATGCCGCTGCAGTCAGTAATACACTGAAAGCCGTTACTTTCCCTGTTCCCATCTTCCTGGTAAGGCGGTCACACTGCAGACTGGATACGATCGTCCCTGCTGCAATGATCATGGAAACAATTCCTGCATAAGAAACCGGAACCGAAAATTCCGGATACATACTGGGCCACGCGGAACCCAAAAGGGAATCCGGCAGCCCCAGACTGATAAATGCCAGATAAATAATCGCTAACAATAATTGAAACATTGTTTTCCTCCTGTCTGCTCCGGACTGCTTTGGATGTCCCCGCTCCGGCAGCCCGTCATACTTTCCGTCTCATAATATTAGCGACTTTTTCCTGTTGAAACAACCCAATTTTGGACATATAATATAAAAAAACCGACAATTGCAACAATAACGGATTTTGTAATACAAACCTGGAAAAGGAGGAACTTTTATGGCGCTTCACGAATGCGGGCTGAATCTGAACCGGGGATTAAAAGAACTCCAGACGCATGGCACCTTAGATTTCCCCTGTGCCGGTTATGCCGCTTTCTATACCGACAATCCGGAAGATACGATACCATGGCACTGGCATGAGGAAATGGAATTAGTCTATGCAGCAGAAGGAAGTATGGAAGTGCGAATCCCTTCCTCTTCTTTTTGCGTCAGGAAGGGGGACCTTTTTGCTATCAATTCCAACACCCTGCACTTTGCATCTTCCCTCGAAGGCTGTCTGCTTCACTCCCTTGTTTTTTCTCCCTCTCTTGTGACCGGAACAGACAACTCTGTCTTTGCAAAAAAGTATGTGCACCCCCTCCTTTCCTGCCCGTCCTTCTCCGGCTTTTTATTCCCATCGTCAAAGTACCCGGAAATCATCCGGGATTTCTGCGCTGCCTTTGAGGTCATGAAAAAAGAACCGCCTGGATTTGAATTTATTGTGCGGGAAAAGCTATCTTGCATCTGCTTTTTCCTCTCCCAAAAATTCAAAGAAGAGATGGTCATTTCTTCTTCCACTTCAGGTCAAAATGATCTGCGTATCAAAAAAATGCTGGAATATATCCATCAAAATTATTCCAGCGAAATTACTTTACCGGAAATCGCCAGGACTGCTGATATCGGAGAGCGGGAATGTCTGCGCTGTTTTCAAAAAACAATCCAGACCTCCCCTATTCAATATCTGTTGAAATACCGGAGCATGCAGGCTGCAGATCTTCTCCTTCGGGAACCCGAAAGAAGTATTTCTGATATATCTGTTTCCTGCGGTTTTGACAGTCCGAGCAACTTCGCCAAAGTATTCCGCCGTTTCTATCACTGCACACCTCGGGAGTATAGAAAAATGCCTGCAATCTGACCGGAATCATCCGGCCGGATTACAGGCATAAAAAGAAGGGTCTGTTATTTCCATACTGTCTGAAAAACACGATAAAAATTTTTATAGGCAATGGCATCTAACTGTTCCTGATTATATCCTCTCTTTTGCAGCACTTCCAGAAGATTTCCCGCTTCTGCTTCATTGGAAATCCCTTTTCCACTGGGAGAGTCCAAATTGGAACTGAAAGAGCCAAGCGCCTCTTCTTCCAGATAATCGTCAAAATCAAATCCCAGACCGATATGCTCAATACCGATCAACTCTGCAATATACTCTACATGATCTGCAAGGCGCTCTACCGTTTGCTTCTCGCGATTTTCATCTATAAATTCCCGAAGACTGTTTATTCCCGTCAGCCCTCCTGTTCTCGCAATTTCTTTCAGCATATCATCTGACAGATTTCTCATGGCAGGACACACAGATCTGGCATTGGAATGAGATGCGATCACCGGTCCCTGGGCCAGATTCATGATATCCCAGAATCCCTTGTCATTGATATGAGAGACATCCATCACCATCCCAAGTTCCTGGATTCTTCTTACCGCCTTTTCTCCAGCCTCTGTCAATCCTCGCCTTGGATCCCCCGGCCATCCGCTTGCAAGGGCATTCTCTTCATTCCATGTAAGCATGGCATGCCTTACGCCAACCTCGTCATAAAAGTAATTAATCAGGTCTATATCTTCGCCGATCTGACTTAGCCCTTCCATTCCTGTCACTGCATTGATTTTTCCTGCTGCTGTTCCTGCTGCAAGGTCTGAAAATTTTTTCACCGGATTTAAAATATCTGACGCATCTTGAAGTTCGCACTGGATACTCTCTACAATCTCTTTTGAACGTTTGACAGGATCTGCATCATAGGGCGGATCGAGCCAGATAACGAATATCCCTCCGTTCACACCGCCTTTTTGGAATTTCTCCAGATGATACTTACGGAAAATATCTCTCTCTTTGTTTTTGATCCTTTTGTTGGTGACATCTGTCCATATATCTCCATGACCGTCAAAAATCATACCTTTTCCTCCTTATGCCTGCTCTCCGGCCGCATCGAAATCATCCCTTACTTTCTCTTCACGGAACATGACATATAACGGTCTGTAGTATGTCAGTGCAGGAGCAGGATACAACGTAACATTATCGGACATAAGATATTCTTTCACGCCCTGATCCAGCACTCCGAAATCAACTTCACCGTCATAAATTCCCTTAAGGACTGCCGCTGCATCTGGAAATTCCACTTTGCATGAAGCCGATAAGCTGTCGATCTCAGGACCATTTGCAAAATCTGCGATCACCCCCAGGCGGTAGTTCTCCAGTTCCGAATAATTTTGAATGTCCTTTAATGTTTCATCAGCAGTCACCACTTCCGTTACAGCATCCCGAAGCTTCTTTGATAAATAAAATTTTTCCAGACGTTCCGGCGAATCCTGCGCCTGAAACAGAACATCCTGCTGGCCGCTTTCAAATTCAGGATAAATCTGATTCCAGGGTGCAATACAAACTTCCGTTTCATAGCCCGCTTTGTGAAGCCTTCCGGCAACAAGTTCATAATCTCTTCCTTTTACACATCCGTCCTTGTCAATATACTGATAAGGTGGAAAAGGATCTGCACATATTTTTAATTTTCTCATATTGCCTTCTCCTTTTCATTTCTAATTTTAATGGCAGATGCGGTATCACATCTGCCATTTTATACAGCCAATCAACAGCTGCAGTGCCCAAAGCCAGTGGGGGCTTATGAGCTTTGGGCGCTGCATATACCCTGCTATTTCCCTAACTTTTTCGCTAACTCTGCCAGTTCAGGTTCAATAAATTTGCCATCTTCCAGAATCTTCTTGTCATCCAGATAAATTGTACAGTTCAGACAGATTCCGTCGATATGGCTCTTTGCTTCACGGGGAGCTCCTCCGGAATAACAGGATCCCTGATGTCCGAATCCCCATTCTGTACTGCCCCATACACGTTCGTCCTCTGTCGTGCATCCTTCCAGTTTTGCATTTGGATTTACTCCGTAACATACATGTGCAGCTATGTACATATTCGGATCGTCCAGTTTCTTATAATAAGCGCGGAGAATATCTGCCTGCTCGCCGCCTTTGATTTCCTGGATCCTTCCCTCTTTTACGATATAGGATACCGGCTCTGTCAGATGTCCAAGCTCTGCTTCGCCGCCTCCGGAAATAGTTCCGTCAAAAGCGATCACACCTTCGATCGTCTCTTCTTTCGGAGCCCATCCGATCTGTCCGATGAGGAAATGCCCTCCTGCAAAACTGTAGTCGCATTCATTACCGATCGGGCGGTTCGGATCATTTTCAAATGTTACGTCCGTACCTGCCGCGTTGGTAATCCTCATCCGTTTTGTCGCTCTTGTCATCTCAGTCAGTCTGTTCTGGAACGCCTGCTGTGCCTCAAGATCTACTTCTCCGATGCAGCGTACGATTCTCTCAATGCTAAGTCCGCCAAGCATAACCTGTCTTGTCCTTCCGTTGTTTACCGCCTTGTCCCAGATCGGGGAATACAGAAGCCACTGGTCATTCATTTCTACCCAGACATCTGTCTTATCCACACAGGCAATCAAGGGATCCGGAAGATAAGGCATTGTCAGCGCGCCATATCCCTTCGGGGTGGAATGCCAGGCAACCATTGTTTTTGCTCCCAGCACTTCCGCAGCCTTTGCCATCTCTTCCACTACCCGGAAATCCGGTTTGGAGTCTGCCGTAATCAATACGCTCTCTCCCTTTTTCACTTTGATCAGATCATGCATCAATTTGTAACATGCATTTGCCAGCTCAAACTCCATATAACTTGCCATAGTATTGTCCTCCTTATATATAAATTTTTATTTTTTACATTTTGTTTTTATTTTTAATTTCCAATACTATTCTCTGATATCTTCTTCTTCGATCTCTTCCCCTATGATTCCCTGTCCGCTCTTGCTGAATATTTTCATAAGAACCAGGTAAGCTACCACGCTGACTACAAGGGAATTAATAGAAGCAATGCCTGCCTTTACAGTAAATCCGACTACCATACCTATGATCATTCCCGCAAAAGCCCAGATGTTTACTTTACAGTATTTTGTTCCCGGTCCATATTCATAATGGCGTCCTTTCAGCAGATAATAGTCACATATGATCACGCCTGCAACAGGAGGAAGGGCAACTCCCAAAATGTTCAGCCATGTGGAAAAATGATCTGCCAGTCCAAGGGTACCGGTCAGCGTTGCCAGAAGTCCTGTCGCAATAACGATCTTCTTCTTCGGGAACGGCAGGCAGTTGGACAGACCGAGGCTTGCCGTATAAAGGTTGTTGTCGTTTGTGGTCCACTGTGCCAGGATCAGGATCAGAAGCGCTGCCACGCCAAGTCCCATTGCCAGGAAGGCAACCGGAAGATCACTTTCTCCTGTTGTTGCTGTAATCAGATATCCTGACATAATAATAAATGTATTGGCAATCAGATATCCGAAAATAGTACCGCCCCAGGCTGCTGCTACATATTGAGATGTAATGAATCCTCCTTCCGGGAAAAGAGCTGACATTGTAGATCCAAAGAACCCTACCTGCACAGCATACCATCCTGCCATAACAACTGCTAATAAGATACCGATCACTTTGGATCCTTCTCTTCCGAAACTGTGGCGGGCCAGAATAGAAGATGACACTCCTTCTCTTGCACCTGCTGCCCCGATCAATCCTCCATAAACACTCAAAATAATATTTCCTACTAAAGTCGCAATGATCGCATCCCGGAAATTCATCCCAAATGCAATGGCTGAACCGGTATATAATCCGGACATACAGATACAAAATCCGGCACAGACAAACGCCACACTCCAAAAGCCTTTCTGTTCGGCTTCCGGCACTCGCTGCGTCGCATTATCATTTGACGAATGTACTGTTTTCTTTTCTGATACGTTGTTCACACTACCCATCTTCATTCCTCCTTACGTTGACTTTCCTTGTTAGTATACGCTGATGCCAGCACCGGTACTCTCTTTTGTTTATATCTTAACAAAACCGTCCGCCCTTTGTCTCCGTGTAGCCATACACAAAAAAAGGGCTGCTGTGTGCAGTCGCACACAACAACCCAATATCTATTTCTATTTTCCCTTCAAAATATCAAAAACGATCAGGAAATTTAAAAGGTGAGGCATCTCAAAAGGTGAGTAGCCCAACAATTCTATAATTTTATTCCTTCGCTGCAGAACTGTATTTTTGTGAACATACATCTGCGAAGCAGCTGTGTGAGTATTTCCATTATTTTCCAAAAGAATACGCAGTGTGTCAACCAGCTCCGTCCCATGTTCCTCATCATAGGACGCCACCGGGCCGATAAAACGCTGACATACCTCGTATGTCTCATCCTGAGCACCCATTTTTCGCAGCTTCTGGAAGAAATAGACGGCATCATAAAAAATGACCTTATTCTCACCGTAATGCTCTCTTCCGATGACAGCAGCTTCAAAAGCCTGAAAATAAGCATCCGGCATTTTCGTCACCTCTGTGAATGAATTGCTGACACCAACGGAAACCGACAGATTTGGCTTCCCCTGGAAAAGTCCCAGGAGCCTTCCGCAGAATTTTTTCATATCAATCTTGCTGTCCCGGTTATCCATAAACAGAATAATTGTATCGCTCCGAAGGGCGAGCCAGTTATCTGTATTATAAGATTTCATGAACTCTTCAATTTTGCCCAGCAGAACCCGTTTCACATAGTCCTGTATTTCCTGCTGTACTTTAGGGCTTGTCATCTGTTGGATAGAATTAATATTGATCAAAACAATACAATTCTTGTCCAGAATGGTAAGCCCCAACTCATATCCCCGTTCCACCGCTCTTTCATTGGAAGGGAAATTCCATACAAGAAGGTCCGCCGCATATTCCTGCACTGCCTTTTCTCTTAAATCTGCCATCCTGTTCTTTCGTCTGAGAATAAGAGAGCCCGATACCACCAAAGGATGGATCAGCTTTTCCTCCATTTCTTCAGAAAAGGTTTCATCATAATCTGTAATAAAAAGCCCGAACAAATTTTTCTGGGAACGGATCAGAACGATCAGACATTCCTTTCCTTCTATAGACTGCACTGTATAGCCCTTTTTACTGCATGCATAAAGAACATGATTGAAGTTGTATTTCAGGTACTCTTCTTCTTTTTGGATATCAGCATCATCCCTGTCGGAAAAAATAATTTTTCCATAGGTATCATAATAGGAAATGCGTTTCTCCAGGCGTTGATTCATCTGCTGGAAGACCACATTCATATTCTCCTCGTTAATGATCAGGTTAAGAAAATCATTTCTGATTCCCGTCTCATTGTTTGGCTCAAGTGCAGGTGCATTCTCCTTATAGAGAAGATTCTGGATCGGGTTCATGATCTCAATATAGGACACATCCTGGCGCGCCTGAATGAGAGGGAACCCTGCCTCATTACACAGATCGATAATTTCCTGATCTATCTGCTGGACCCATGTCCCCACATAACAGAGCACCAGTCCACAGCCCCCGTAATCGATCAAAGTCTGAATTACAACTTTCTGCTGTTCTACGTTGTCACAAATGGCATAAAATGCGGTAATGTAAAGCTGCTTTTTCAAAACCCAGTGTGAAATATTCCTGTCTGCTATTTCCAGAACACTTACACTCTTAATGGGAATATCCAATCCCTCTTCTCCCGCAACGACAGTTGCCCCGAATAAGCCGCCGAATTTCAGGGCTTCTCTGATCGTCAGAGACATATTGACCTCCTCCTGTTCTTATCTAATCTGTCTCACTTAATCTAGCTACCCCTTTATTATAATCACTATTTTCGAAGGTCACAAGTTAAGAAATGGCATAGAAATATCTTCCATGCCATTCTCTGTAAATTCCTTTTTTACTTTGTCTCCGCTCCAGAGACTTTTATTAATATTAGTAAAGATTTTTCACCGCCGGATAAATCTCTCTGAAACGCCGGTACTGACGTTCATATTTTTCTACTAATTCGGGTTCCGGCTCCACGGTCCGTACCACCTTTACAATCTTTTCAACCGCCGCTTCTACAGTGGGATATTCTCCGCATCCTACTGCAGCCAGCATAGCGCCGCCAAGCGCCGGTCCTTCTTCACTTTCCGTCTCGTCCACTTTCAGATTCATGACATTAGCAATGATCTTCTTCCACAAGGAGCTTCTGGCTCCTCCTCCACATATTTTCGTCCGGCTGACTGTAATGCCTAAGTTTCTTGCTGCTTCAAGAGAATCTCTCAAACCGAAAGCAACTCCTTCCAGAACAGCCTGGGTCATATCCTGCCGTGTAGTATCCATGGACATTCCGATAAACAAAGCTCTTGCCTTCGGATCATTATGAGGGGATCTTTCTCCCATCAGATAGGGAAGATAAAATACGGAGTTTTCTCCAAGATGCTCAATCTTGCTCTGTTCTGCTTCATAATCTTTTGTATTTAAGATTTCATCCATCCACCATTTATTGCAGGATGCCGCGCTCAGCATACATCCCATCAAATGATAGTAGCCGTCTGCATGTGCAAAGGAATGGATGCTGTTATATTGATCAACTCCGAAATTTTTACTTGATATGAAAACAGTTCCTGATGTTCCAAGGGAAATATTACAGCGTCCCTCTCCTACCGTTCCTGTTCCCACTGCTGCTGCCGCATTATCCCCGGCACCTGCCACAACTTTGACCTTCTCGGTCAGTCCTGCTTTTTCCGCCATTTGAGGGCGGAGCGTGCCTGCTACTTCATAGCTCTCGCAAAGCTTCGGAAGCATCTGTTCTGTGATTTGGCATATCTCGATCATCTCCTGGGACCAGCGCCGGTTTTTTACATCCATGAGCAGCATTCCTGATGCATCCGACATATCTGTACAGAACATTCCTGTCAGTTTATAGACCACATAATCTTTCGGCAGCATGATCTTAGCTATACGTTTGAAATTTTCCGGCTCATTCTTTTTCATCCAAAGTATTTTGGGGGCTGTAAAGCCGGCAAATGCAATGTTTGCCGTATATTCTGAGAGTTTCTTTTTTCCCACTTCTTCATTGAGATAGCGGGTCTCCTCTTCCGATCTTCCATCATTCCACAGTATGGCGGGGCGTATCGGACGATCCTGGTCATCCAACGTAACCAGTCCATGCATCTGCCCTCCCACACCTATTCCTGCAATCTGCTGCGAATCGTATCCCCTGGTAAGTTCCTGCAGCCCTTCCAGTGTCTTCTCCAGCCAGTCCTCCGGATTTTGTTCTGACCATCCCGGATGCGGCAAGAACAATGGATATTCTTTTGACACAATATTTCTTATAGTTCCATCCGCCTCCATTAAGAGGAGCTTCACTGCAGATGTTCCTAAATCCACGCCCACATACAACATAATTTTTCTCCTAAATTTTAATAACTGCTTTTACAAGATCTGTCTTATTGTTGACAGCCTCATCAAAGGCCTCCTGTATATTGTCCAGTTCAAATCTGTGTGTAACGATTTTCTTCACATCAATCGCGCCGCTTGCCACTGCTGCGATTGCTTTCGGATAAATATTGCGGTAACGGAATACACTCTTGATCTGTGCTTCCTTATCCATGATCTGTGCAAAATTGAAAGAAATCTCTTCCTGTGAAGAAATACCTACGAGAGTGATGGTACCACCTCTTCTTACAATAAACGGTGTCTGCGCGATGGTTACCGGAGAACCTGCTGTCTCAAATACCACATCTGCTCCTCTGCCGTTTGTAAGTTTTTCTATCTCTTTTAAGACGTCTCCATTTCCGCCGTTCACTACATAGTCTGCACCAAGCTCTTTTGCCTTTTCAAGCCGGGCATTTACAACATCAGATACGATAACAGTTCCTGCTCCGTGAGCCTTGCATGCAAGGAGAGTCACAAGTCCGATGCACCCTGCTCCAAGGATAACTACCGTATCTCCTGTCTGAACTTCACCCTGATTTGCTGCATAAAATCCAACGGAAAGAGGCTCGATCAGCGCACCTTCTTCTGTGCTCATATTATCAGGCAGCTTAAAGCACATATCTTCCGGGAAAGCGATATACTCTTCATAGCATCCCTGTACAGGCGGTGTCGCAAGGAACACTACATCCGGGCAGAGATTATAGTGTCCGGATTTACAAAATTCACACTTTCCGCATGTGATCCCCGGTTCCAGAGCAACTTTATCCCCTTCTTTCAGGCTCTTGACATTTGCTCCTACTTTTTCTACAATTCCTGCACATTCATGTCCAAGCATAAAATCTTTTTCCAGATCCACTTTGTAGGCGCCGCAGCTGCCGCTGTGGAAATAGTGTACGTCTGATCCGCATATTCCCACATACTCCAAATGGACAAGAACTTCGTTGTCTCCGATCTCCGGAACCGGTATCTCTTTTATTACCATTTTGTCGATGCCTCTCATGTAGGCCGCTTTCTGCATCTTCATACTCATTCTCCCTTCGTTCTTTTATAAAATATGCCTGACAAGCCGAGACTTGTCAGGCAACCATTACACATTTTATACGCCTGCTAAAGTCAGGACTTCTTTTCTGTTTTATGACAAAGTTCCGTCTTCTGAAATCTCGCCGTTGTCAATGTAGATCTGGATATATTCTTCTACATTATCTGCATTGATCTCCGGAGCGTCAACGTAATCGTTTACCTCTGTCACTTCCATTTCTCCTGTTACAACCTTATGAGCATAATCCATGTTCATTTCTGCCAGCTCTGCTGCATTCTGGAGTGCTGTGGATGTAAGAAGGCCTTCCTGGATCAGAAGACATCCCTGTGCAGTTCCGTCTACTCCATATGCGAAGAAACTTGTTGTTCCATCTGCATTTACATAGTCTGTATCTTTTCTGATTGCTTCGATAGCGCCGGCTGCCATATTATCATTCATAGAAATGATCGCATCAATATGTGTTCCGGACTGTACCCATGATTCCATGAGTGCCAGTGCTTCATCACTATTCCAGTTTGCATAGTCTTCATAAAGAATTGTTACATCTGGTCTTTCTTTGAAGAAGTATGTATCCCATGCTTCTCTTCTCTTTTCTGCATGGTAGTTTCCGGATGGTCCTCTAAGTACAACTACATTTGCATTCTCCGGTACTTCTTCTACTGCTCTTTCTGCACTTACTTTTGCCTGCTCGATCGGATCAGCGTCTACTGTTCCTGTTCCTTCCATTACGGAATCGTCATCGCTTCCGTCAAGGTCACTCTGATGTGTTGTCGGGTTTGTTGTAATAACCGGGATGCCTGCATCTACCAGCTGTTTTACATACGGAGCCTGTGCTGCATTGTTGTTGGACTGAACAATAACAAGATCATATTCCTGTGTGATACAGTCTTCAAGAAGACCGTTCTCTGTATTGTCATCTCCCTCACCGCTGACACAAGTCAATTCAATATCATCATACTGTTCAGCTGCTGCCTGCATCTCTGTTGTCATCCATGCAGCAAATGTATCGGCGCTTGCCCTTGCTACAAAACATACTCTGTACTTGTCCCCACTGCCCTCGCCGGAATCAGAAGATCCGCTGTCGCTGGAACTGCTGCACGCTCCAAGGGTCACTACCATGGCTGCGCTCAATAATACTGCACTGATTTTTCTCCATTTCATAATAATTCCTCCTCTTTGTTGTTGATTGGTGATTTTAAAATAAAATGTGTAATGTATAATACGTTATTTTGAGGTTTCTTTCTTCTCTTCTTTTACAACGATTACCTTTTGCGTCTTTTTCGATTTGCTCATTACGTCGAAAGCTACTGCCAGAACAATGATAGCTCCCTGTACGATCTGCTGGATGTAGGAGTTGACACCCATCAGGTTCATAACGTTTTCCAGGAATCCGATGATGAATGCACCGGCGATAGTTCCGCTGACTGTTCCGATTCCTCCTGTAAATGAAGTTCCGCCGACGATCGCTGCTGTAAGTCCTGTCATTTCATAACCTACTGCTCCGTTTGGAAGTCCGGCATTATTTCTTGCCATGAAGATCATTCCTGCCAGACCTACCAGAAGTCCGTTTATGATATAGGACTTATAAATGCTTCTCTTGGAATTGATTCCGCTGGCCTCTGCAGCGCTTCTGTTTCCTCCGATCGCATAGATCCCGCGTCCGTAACGGGTCTGGTTTACTACATACCAGATAACCACCGTTATGACAATAACGAGGATGACAGGTACAGGTATCGGTCCTACCATTCCCTGTCCGATCTCTACAAAATCTCCAAGCTGGAGGATATTCTGTCCGTTCGTATAATAGAGGGCAATACCTCTGGCAGCCTGCTGCATTCCCAATGTTGCGATAAATGCAGGCACGTTGCAGTTTGCTACGAAAAATGCATTTACAATATTACAGGATACCGCTACCACCAGGGCAACCAGCACAGCTGCTGTCATGGACTGTGTCTGCTGATAAGTAGATACAGATAACACTCCTGCAAGAGCAAGAACAGAACCTACTGACAGATCCAGAAAACCACTGATGATCAGAAGCATTTCTCCGTAAGCAATCAAAATACCTACACTTAACTGCCTCGACACATTGATCAGGTTATTGCTGTTCAGGAAGTATGGGCTGAGCATACTACAGACAATGAACAGGGCAACCAGTACAATGTAAATACTGAATTTTTGTGAATAATGTGAAACTTTTGTTTTCATTTCCTTCTTCCTCTCCTTTCTCTCATTCGCCCAGACCTGCCGCATACTTCATGATCGTTTCCTGTGAAAATTCATTTCTTTCCACACATCCCGTAATCCGGCCCTGGCACATGATATAGATGCGGTCACACATTCCAAGAAGTTCCGGAAGTTCTGAAGATACCATGACAACTGCTCTTTGCTCTTTCACGATATCTGTCATGAGCTTATATATTTCAAATTTGGCGCCTACGTCAATTCCGCGGGTAGGCTCATCCAGTATCATTACTTCCGGATCACAGAGCATCCATCTTGTAAGGAGAACCTTCTGCTGATTACCACCGGACAGCTTGGATATTTCCGTGCTCATCGAAGGAGTTTTTACGTTCATCTTCTCAAACATTTCCGTGACAGCTTCCCGCTCCTTTTTCTTGTGGGCAAATCCGCTGAAAAAGAAATTTTTCAGGGAAGCCAAACTTGCATTTTCAAGCACGCTTCTTGGCGGAATGATTCCGTCCTCCCGCCGGTTTTCGGAAAGCATGATCAGTTTCTTCCCGATTGCGTCCTGAGGTGATTTTATCTTCACTTCTTCGCCGTCAATCTTTATCGTACCGGAATCATGGGGATCCAGACCAAATATGGCCCTCATAGTCTCTGTACGTCCGGCGCCTACAAGTCCGGCAAATCCCACGATCTCTCCTTTTTTAACATGAAAACTGATATCCTCGAAAAGTCCGTCCTTCGTCAGGTGCTCTACCTCCAGCGCCATCGATCCCACAGGAATATCTTCTTTTGGATAGACATTCTCGATCTTACGTCCTACCATCCGGGCGATCACGGTATCCATATCGATATCCTCTGCCCGGTCTGTTGATACTACGCTTCCGTCTCTTAAAACTGTGATATCATCTGCGATCTGGAACACCTCATCCATCTTATGAGAAATATAGATGATGGCTACTCCCTTCTTTTTCAGTTCTGCAATTTTTTCAAAAAGCAGCCCGACCTCCCTCTCTGTAATGGATGATGTAGGCTCATCCATGATAATGATCTGGGCGTTATTGGTGATCGCCTTAATGATCTCAAGCATCTGGATATCCGATACCGTCAGCGTTTTCAGCTTCTGGTCCGGGGCATAGGAAAGACCCTCGTCTGCCAAAAACTGCTTTGCCTCTCTTCGAACCTTTTTCCAGTCCACCTTTCCATACTTTGTGACCGGAAGCCTGCCAAGAAACAGATTTTCTTCTACCGATAATTCAGAAACATAATTCAGCTCCTGGGCGATCATCGAAATCCCCATTTCCATTGCCTGAATAGGACTTCTGATCACTACAGGCTCTTCATCTATGTATATCTGTCCCTTATCGGCTTTGTAAAGTCCCATAATGATCTTCATCAATGTAGATTTCCCTGCACCATTTTCTCCGCAAAGTGCATGAACCGTTCCCTTTCGGACAGAAAAATCTATATTACTGAGCGCCTTTACACCGGGAAAAGATTTTTCAATTCCGGATACCCGCATTTTAATGTCGCTCATCTGTATTTTCCTCCCTTCTTCCTTTTTTCTTTACCTCTTAAATACATGATAGTTTTTGGCTTATATTTTGTCAATTACTTTATTTATCTTCTCTCTATTATATAACTAAACAGCTCATTTTTTGTGCATTTTGTATATTTATTTGTTAAATTTTTATCTTTTTTATAAAAATAATTACTAACTTAAATAAAACACTTAATTTATTCAAGCCTGAAATTTCTAATTTCATTGACTATCAGGCCGTATTACCGTATATTTAAGATATATTGGAAACTAAAATATATCAGGAGTAAGAGACACGTACTTTTAATCATATTAATTAAAATGGAACGGGAGACTTTTATGACAGGTGAAAGGTTTAAAACAAGAGATTTTGGAAATGTATTTCGGCTCATTTATTCCGAAAAACAGTGTACACGTCAGCAGATTTCTGCAAAACTCGGGATTAGCCTGCCTACAGTTACACATAATCTGAATTTACTCGAAGAAAGCGGCTTAATCTATAACGCAGGCGCACAGCAGGCAACCGGCGGCCGAAAGGCCCATATGTTCCAGTGCATTGCCAACGCCCGCCTTGCTTTGGGTATTGATATTACAAGGCATCACTTGTCCCTTGTTTTGATCAATATGAACCTGGATATTCTCTGCAAAAAGAGATTTCGCTGTACATTTGAAGACTCTCACGCATATTTTGAAAATCTGCGAAATGAGATCGAGCAGCTTCTGTCAGAGAGTCAGACAGATCCCGGAAAACTTTTGGGGATCGGCATATCTATGCCTGTTATCATCAACAGAGATCAGAAATCTATTTCTTATGCAACAGTCATCAATCTATCAGGCAACATATATGAACGCATGGCTTCCCATATTCCTTATCCATTCCTGCTATTCAATGACGCCAATTCCGCCGGACTTGCAGAAAGCTGGTTTTCCGATTCCAGCGAGACCATAACTTACCTTTTTCTCGGCAGTTCGGTGGGCGGAGCCTATATGACCGGAAGACAGATCCAAAACGGCGCCAATCGAAGAGCAGGAGAATTTGGCCATATGTGCATCGTTCCGGGCGGCGCACCTTGCTACTGCGGGCAGAAAGGATGTCTGGACGCTTACTGTTCCGCAAAGGTTCTGTCTGATTTTACAGACGAAAATCTCAGCGTTTTTTTTGAAGAATTGAAAAAAGGAGACAATCCGGGATACATCAAGATTTTCAACCAATATATGGATCATCTTGCCATCGCCGTCAAAAACCTCCGCATGTGTTATGACTCTGACATCGTATTGGGAGGATCTGTCGGACCATATATGGCTGATTATATAGAGGAGTTCAGAAAAAAAGTATCTTCTCTCAATCCCTTTGAGCAAAACGGAGATTATGTACGAGTCTGCCACTACCAGACAGAAGCTGCCGCCGTAGGAGCCGCCATATACTACATCAACGAATTTATCGAAGACTTATAATGCAGCATACTCAAAGCTTCCTTCTCTTGAAATCCCTCCAAAACTGCGCTATACTTGACTCATATATTTTGTTAAGGCTTTACTAATTAAGGAGTTAAGATGAACGACAAATTGAGAGAAGAATTTTTCTGCTCTATGGCATGCTTTAAAAAACTGGAATCACTTTTTTCTCTGGAATGCGAAATGCAGATCAATGAGATGGCGATCCTTCATGATATTTCCGGCGGATGCAGCTGCAGCGAAGAGTCCTGCACTAATTTGAATGTACCCAAAATGCAGGAACGTCTGCGCATCTCCAAACCCGCCGTTTCCTATATTCTCAATACTCTGGAGAAAAAGAACTATATTACCCGGACTATCGATCCAAAAGACAGGCGAAAAATCTCCATCAGCACAACTGCTGAAGGACAGGCTGCCGCACAGCACTCTATGGAGAAATGCGAAGAAGCCTGGAAAAAACTTCTTCTGGAATTTGGCGAAGATAATATGGAACAATTAGTTCAGCTTTTAAATCGTCTGAACGAACTTTTCTGTACATTTGAAAAACCGGAAAAATAAAGAAGCTGCCGCTTAAAATGCGTCAGCTTCTTTTCGCTATGACTGCTTTTTCTTTACAGGTATCCACACTTCATAGGTTGTCTTTTGCGGATCGGGATTAAAGTAAACCTCTATGTCCGGCCCTTCCGTAAACTCAAACCCGGAAGTGGGAAGCCACTCTGTTACAATACGTTTCTCTAATTCCTGAATGGATTTCCCCGTGCCGGCGCCGGGAAAAATTGCCCACATACTTTCCGGGATGATATATTCTTCCAAAGAATCATCAATATCCGCCGAAGACGAGACTGCTATATAGTATCTCCACTGCGCATCATCACTGCAGGCGCTTACGCCTAAGACTCCCTGGGGCTGTGCATCCATCAGTGAAATGATTTTTTTGATCGTACCATCCTCAACGGCCCCATCCCACATCTGCGGCACTTCTAAAAAGTTCTGTTCGATTTCCCGGCTTAATGGATATGACTTTCCAACGATACGAAACGCCCCTTTTGTTTCTATGCGATAATTCATTTCTTCCACTCCTTTGACCGTAATCTTGAATGTAATAGGAGGAAATGATTTTATTGCTGTCCCCTCATTCTTTACCGAGGACGGGGTGATCCCATGGACCGACTGAAACGCTCTGTTAAATGCAGTAGGCAATTTGTCCCAGTTTTTCGTATTCTATTTTGCCTGTGAGATTTTCTTCTATATAGCGAATCGCCCCATTTAACCGTTCAATCCAATCCATTTTTCATTTCTCCTTTTACAATTTCATTTTATCAGTCTGCAAAGGATCCGTCCTCGCTTTTCCTGCACGAAAAAGAGAGCCCTTATCCCGCCAGCTTCCGAGTATAATTTCTCATCATCACAACTGCATAAACTGCCGTAAACAGTTCTGTAATCGGCATTGCAAACCACAGGGCGTCTGCTCCGGCCAAAGCCGGAAGAAGCAGGATCAGAATTCCGCTGATAACAAGTCCTCGTGATACTGATACCACAAATGCTGCCTGTGGCTTCATAACAGCCTGGAAATAATAGGTTGAAAAAATATTCAGCGGCAGCAGCAAAAACGAGATTCCGTAACTCCGTATAATAGAGGGCGCGATCTGCAGTACTGCCTCTGTAGGATCCATGAAAATACGGATAAACTGATTGGGAATCACCATACAAAGCACTACCCAGACAATGCCGAAAAACGTGGTAGTTCCCAGGGCATATTTCAATGTCTCCCGAATCCTGCTTCCCTTTCCTGCCCCGAAATTCGCGGACAGAATCGGCTGGGATGCCTGTCCCACACTATAAGCACAGCACTGTACAAACGTACTGATATTGACGATCACGCCATAAACCGAAAGCGCGTTTGTTCCCAGATAAGCCATGATCTGACGGTTAAACAGGATCGTTAATATTCCCATTGCAATATCAATGAAAAAGGTAGCAAATCCGGTCACAATAACCTCGCGGAATTTCTTCATTATTCCGGAAGGCCGTACCAGACGCAATGTATTTTTCTTTGTAAAGAAATGGGACAGCATCGTCACTATAGAAATCACAGAGCCGATCGCCGTTGCAAGGCCGGCACCAAACGCTCCCATATCACATATAAACACAAAGAAATAATCTCCGAATATATTAAAAATTCCGCCTGCCAGCACTGCCCCGGTAGCCAATCCCGGATTTTTGTCATTTCTAAGATAGGCTGCCAGCATCTGTGTAAAGAGGAAGCAAGGCACAACAAATTTAATCGGTTTTACATATTGCAGCGCCAGCGGAAGCGTTTCTTCTCCTGCCCCGAAAAGCAGGAGCAGTTCCCGATCCAGGAAAATAATAGCCGCCCAGGCAGCCAGAGCCAGGATCACCGAACCGATCACCGAGATAGTAAAATATTCATTAGACCGTCGGATCTCGCTTCCTTCTCTCCCTCTGATCGTACTGAAAAGAACAGATCCACCGATCCCCATTAAAAGTCCCATGCTGTAAATAATATTCCAGACAGGAGCCACTACCGCCAGGGCCGCCGCACCTTCCGGGCCATGATACTGCCCCACCATGGCCATATCTACAATAGAATAAATAGAAGTAATCAAGGCGCTGCCAAACGCCGCTGCCAGATATTTAAAGTAAAGTGTCTTGATTTTTCCATTTAGGAAGTCCATTTCCAATCTCTCCTTTCACTAATAACGGAGCGTTTTATTTAATCAAAAAATTCGTTCCCGCTTAAATAAAAAAGCCGGATAAAGAGACAGGCGTTTCAGCCTGTACCCTTATCCAGCTCGTCATTTCCAACGAATGATCTGCCCTCCGTGCACTTCATAATGATATGGACTTTTTTTGCTTTTGTCAAGAAAAATAACGGAAAATTTCAGAAAGTTTCTACCGCTGCACCGCCAGCCTGATTTCTTTTTCTTCTGCCTCTGCCAACAGTGTCTTGTCCGGGTCAAAACCCTCTTCCAGCATCTTATCCGCTACAAGGTTCTGCAACGTAGACTGCAGAGTCCGACGAAGAGGTCTTGCTCCATAGCGGGGATCATATCCTTTTTCTGCCAGCACATCCACCGCCGCCTCGGAGATATGAAGATGGATTCCCTGTCTTTCCATTCTTTCTGCAAATTTTTCTGCCATGTGTGCAGCGATCTTTTTCACGTCTTCCTCTTCAAGCTGCCTGAATACGATAATTTCATCCAGACGGTTCAGAAATTCCGGCTGAAATGTCCGTTTTACTTCATCCATGACCCGGCCTTCTATTTCATCGTTTTTCAGGCTGCTGCCCCGGCTGCGGTCTGTCACAAATCCAAGGGACGTTTTTCCTGTAATATCTCTTGCTCCCACATTTGATGTCATGACAATGATGGTATTTTTAAAGCTTACCAGTCTTCCCTGGGCATCTGTCATCCTTCCGTCATCCATGATCTGAAGCAGCGCATTCCAGACATCGGGATGCGCTTTTTCGATCTCATCAAAAAGAAGAATGCTGTAGGGATGTTTTCTCACCTGTTCTGTCAGCTGACCGCCCTCATCGTGACCTACATATCCCGGAGGTGAACCGATCAGTTTCGACACCGTATACTGCTCCATATATTCTGACATATCCAGACGGATCATGGCATTTTCATCCTGGAACAGCACTTCGGCAAGAGCCTTGCAAAGTTCTGTTTTTCCTACTCCGGTAGGTCCGAGGAAGAGGAAAGAACCGATGGGCCTTCCGGGATCTGCCACACCCGTCCGACCGCGCCGGATCGCACGGGCCACTGCCTTTACCGCCTCATCCTGCCCTATCACTCTTTGGTGCAGGGATTCTTCCAATGTACGCAGTCTCTCCTTTTCTTTCATCGTCAACATTGTGACCGGGATTCCTGTCCACGCTGATACGACTGCTGCGATATCTTCTCCTGTGACAACTCTTCTTTGCTGTTCCTGCCACCGCCTTATCTCATCTTCCCGCTGTTTTTTCCATTCATTCTCCCTGTCTCTTAAGACAGCTGCCTTTTCATACTCCTGACGCTTTGCAGCTTCCTTTTTCTCCTTCTCCGCCCGGCTGATGGCATCTTCCAGCTCCTTAAGTCCGGCAGGTTCTGTCATACACCTGGTACGGATACGGGACGCCGCTTCATCCAGAAGATCTATCGCCTTGTCCGGCAGGAAACGATCCTGAATATAGCGGCTCGATAGATGAACCGCTTCCTGAAGCGCTTCTTCTGTAATCGTCAGACCATGAAACTTCTCATACCGTTCCTTCAGTCCTCTCATGATCAGCAGAGCGTCTTCTTCTTTTGGCTCCTCCACCGAAACAGGCTGGAAACGCCGCTCCAGAGCAGCATCCTTCTCAATATGCTTCCGATATTCCTCACGGGTCGTCGCCCCTATAATGCGCAGGTTTCCTCTGGCAAGAACCGGCTTCAGCATATTGGCCGCATCCATGGCGTCACTGGTTCCGGCTCCCGCTCCCATGATCATGTGAAGCTCATCCAGGAAAAGGATAATGCTGTCATCTCTTTGCGCTTCTTCCAGAAACTTCTGCATACGCTCTTCAAAATCTCCCCGAAATCTGGTTCCTGATATCATTCCCACCAGATCCACAGAGACAATTTTCTTATTTTTCAAATGAACCGGAACATTGCCGGCGGCAATCCTCTGAGCAAGCCCTTCCACCACTGCCGTCTTGCCGACTCCGGGTTCCCCTGTCAAAACCGGATTATTCTTTGTCCGTCGCGACAGTACCTGAATGAGGCGATCCACCACATCCTCCCGGCCGATCACCGGATCATACTCATCCTGCGACGCTTTTTCCGTCATATTTTTCCCAAACTTCCAAAGCAGGGAATCTCCTTCTTCCTCTGTTTCTTCCATTTCTTCTTCCCAAAAAAGCTTCTGGTTCTGATTTTCCTCCAGGTCTTTTTTCAAGTCTTCCAAAGAAATATCAAAGGACGCAAGAAGCTGCGCGGCAGCGCTTTCTTTTGCCCCTGCAATTCCATAGAGAAGATCTTCCGGTTCTGTTTTCTCATGTCCGGCTTCTTTTGCCCGATCCTGTGCAAGTCCCAGAACCGTATCCGCCTCCCCCGACATCTGGATCGCACGGGCCCCGATTCCGGAAGCCGCGCCATTGTCGTAACGGCTGATATATTCCCCGATCAGATTTGCATCAAGTCCATATTTCCCCAAAATCTCTGTGATAAATCCCGTCTCCTTTGCAAGGCCCCATAGAAGGTGCTCACTTCCAAGGAAACGATGTCCTTTCTCTTTCGCACACCTTAAAGCTTTCTGAAAAACGTTCAGCATTTGGGGACTGTACAGTTCCAAATTAACCTTCATGGGCGCACACCTCCTTCTCCATCCGGGCAATATGATCCCGAAGCTGCGCCGCTTCCTCATATCTTTCCTGGGCCGCCGCTTCTTTCAGCTGAATTTTCAGGATCGAGAGCTGTCTCTTTTTCTTCAGTTCTGTATCAGCCTTCTCCGGAAATACTTTTTCCCCGAATTTTCTCGGCTCGGGCTGTCCCGGCCACCATCCGGAATAGTTCTGAAAGGCTTCTGTATATCCGGACGCCAGCGACTGCTGCCACATTTTCTGCAGGCAGCTTTCACAGACGGAAAACTGGTACTCTGTATTCATATGATCTACATAAAAAATTCTGTCCGCTTCATTTTTATGACAAAATTGACATTTCATATCAACTTTCACCTCTTTACATTTACAACAAACATTTAATAGTTAAGTTTTTAATAATATAGTTCATAACAATATGAAAGTCAATAATTCATCTTTGTTTTTATACTTTTTTAATACTTTTGGCAAATTCAGTATACAATTTCTCCTCCCCTTCCATCTTTGCGCGATTTACTCATGCGGTTACAAAAAAAGGCTTATATAATGCCATCATACGATAACGAGAGGAGTGATATCATGCGTACGATCTTAAAAGCAGAACATGTAAAAAAAGTCTATAACAAAGGGCAAAAGCCCAGCCTCCACAATGTGTCTTTCGACATCTTCAAGGGAGAGTTTATCGGGATCATGGGCGCGTCCGGCTCCGGAAAGACAACGCTCTTAAATGTCCTTTCCACGATTGATAAGCCGACAGACGGAGAAATATTCATCAACAACGTCAATCTGAAGTCCCTGAATGATCCAAAGGCAGCAGATTTTCGACGGGACAATCTGGGATTCATTTTTCAGGAATATTTCTTGCTGGACAGCCTGACTGTCTTTGAAAACATTGCAGTCCCCCTCGCTTTACAGAAAGTACCTCCGAAAAAGATCGAAAAAACGGTAAACAGCCTGGCGCAGCGTTTTGGAATCGCTTCACAACTGGACAAATACCCCGGCGAGTTATCCGGAGGACAGCGGCAGAGAACATCAGCCGCAAGGGCCATCGTCAAAAATCCCGGTATTCTATTTGCAGATGAACCTACGGGAGCATTGGATTCCAATTCCGCAACAGAGCTGTTAAATACTCTGCAGGAAGCCAACAGGGATCTGCAGACGACTATCTTAATGGTGACACATGATCCTTACGCCGCAAGTTTTGCAAACCGTATTTTCATCTTCAAAGACGGAGGCATTGTGAAGGAACTGCAGAAAAGGGAAACTTCCAGGCAAGCCTTTTATGAACGGATCATCGAAGAAACCGCAAAACTGGACATCAACAGATAGGAGGAATGGACATGAATACGTTTTCTATAGCCGCAAAAAATCTTAGGAAGAACCTTTCTTTCTATTCTTTATATCTGGTGTCCGCCGCTTTTGTCATCACCGTATTTTTTGCCTTCACTTCTTTTTCCGTTAATACGGTAATGCTGGAAAAAATTTCTACAGACGGCAGGGTAGAAACCATGTGTCATACCATCTCTCTTTTCCTGATGGTATTTGTGGTTTTTTATATGGCTTATTCCAACCGATTCTTTTTGCGGCGCCGGACAAAGGAGCTGGGCATTTATGCTCTGTTGGGATATCGAAAAGCCGACATTTTATCCCTGCTGACTTTTGAAAATCTTTTGATCTGTTTTGGCGCATATATTTTAGGAATGGCAGCCGGCGGTCTCGTGCATAAAGGAATTGTCTGTTTCATCAATCATCTGCTCCATTTAGGAATTGATACTTCCCGGATTCCCTTTTGGAATTTTTCCGCCGTATCCAGAACAACGCTCTTTGTGTCTGCAGTCGTTTTGGTATTGAGCCTTTCTAATGCACGCTTCCTGTACAAAACAACATTGATGAATTTAGTGCGTTTTGAAAAAAGCGCGGAAAAAAAGATGCGCCTCCGCAGATTTCCTGCACTTCTGGGATTTCTTATGATCACAGGCGGATATATCCTTGCCCTGGATATCCTTCGTGGAAATTGTTCCCTGTGGATCCGGGCAGGATTCTATCAGACAGGTCTTCTGACTATGTTCCTTGTAGTCTGCGGAACCGCATTATTTATTGCTTCTTTCCTTCCTTATATGATGGAACGGAGCAAAAAACAAAAGCGGAGATTTTACACCGGCACAAACATCATCACAACACCGAATTTTATTTACCGGATCCGCTCCAATGCCAGGACATTAATCATGCTCACTTTGCTGTCCGCGGCCGTCCTGACAATCTCCAGCGTCATGGCACTGACGCTGTACTACCCGGCTGCCGCCATATCCCGCATTGCTCCGTCAGAAATTGAATTTAGAATAGAAAAGGACGGTCAGATAAAGGCTATAGAGCAGATACTGAAAAAATACGTTCCCGATACCCAGGACATTACTCTGACGAGAACAGATCTATACAACGTCACCTCTGATTCCGAAAATCTTCCGGCGGAATATTATTTAGGGTCTTCCCAGAACGGGGCGGATCATAAAACGATTCTCCAAGAAGCCGGATTTGAATGTATTTCCTATTCTCAATATGCAGAATTACTGGAAGCCCAGGGGAAACAATCTGCACCGGATCAGCCTGGCGCCCTGTCAGATGGTGAATGTATCTTGATAAAATATCTTCCGGATGAAGATAACCAAAACGAAAAAGGGGAGCAATATGTTTTACAGACAGGCAATCGAGAAAAAACAGTCACTGTAAAAGCAGTATCCCTGGATAATGCCATCTCTTTTGCAAACAGTATCGGAACACTCGTAATCAGCGACAGCCTGTATTCGGAAATAAGCCAAAACCAGACGCCGTCTGTAAGTATTGTAAGTTTAAACGGCTGGCCTCTGGAAGACAACGAGGCATTGTATCAGGCATTATCGGATTACATGGATGGCAGCCCTTATCTGCAGGGAAATTCTCACAGGGTCAACGAACTGATGTATCTAAACAGCTCCACTTTTCTTTTGATCGGTTTCCTTGTTGTCCTTTTCTTTATCGCAGTTGGGAGCATTTTATATTTCAATAATCTCTCGGCCGTAATAGATTCCAGAGCAGACTATGAGATTCTGGGGAAAATAGGATACAGAACGAGTCAGATCAGACGGATCATCAGGAAACAGACCTTAACCTTTTTCGGCATACCGTTTATCCTGGGACTCTTAGACTGTATCTTTGCAACGATCGTTTACAAGATCGGACTGATGCAGAATATTTTAGGAAGTTCTCCAAGCCAATATGTTCCTGTTATAATCGCAGTTTTACTGACAGCTTTGATATACGGCATATATTACTTCCTTACTGTCCGATCATGTTACAAAGCATCCAAAATCTGCTATAATACATAACTAAAGAACCATAAGGGGAGGGAACATAATTGAAAAGCCCGGCTATTAAAATTTTACTGTTTATAAATCACATTTTCATCATCTTACTTTTAGGTGTCACAGCAGCCGACGCACCGCCTTTATCTGTTCAAAACACTGTGCCTCTTCTGCTTGCCACATTACTGCTTGCCGACATCACTTATATTGCCTCCTGCAATGTGAAGGAAAACTCTGTTCTTTTTTTATTCTGCGGTCTATTGGCGGCGGATAGCTGGTATCTGCTTTTTGATTCAGGGACGCAGCCGGCAGACAGTATATTCTTCCGGGTCCTTGGTCCCGTTATCATGTACCTTTCCCTTAAATTCTGCTTTTTATTTTTATTTCAGGGATATAACTATAAGCTCAAAAAGATCACCGACATTTTAATGCTCCTTTTCTGTATCAGTGCTGCCGCCGGCGCTTTTCTTTCTGATACCATATACGCCTGGGCTTATGGGATTCAATTTACGGGAAGCATCCTTTGCTTTGCCATGATTCTTTTACATCATCGAAAAAGAGTGAGTTTCGTTTTGCGGAGTGAAAAACGCCCCATTCTTTTCTCACTCCTTATTACAGCGGCTGCTTTTGGAATCTACTATGTGATGACCAGAAATATCGAAAATCATATCGGAAATTTCGGCGTTTATATTGTGGTGCTGATCTTTTCACTGAGCGTTCACGGCATTATTCTGAAAGAGAAAAACAGCATTCCCTTATCCGCCGTATTCAGCCTGAAACAGCGGCTGCTCCTCGGCGCTGTCAGCATAAGCGTTTTATGTATGGTCTGCCTTGCACTTGATCGCTCCTTCACTTTGTTTATTCTTCTTTTGAATTTACTGCTGGCATTGATTTTCTTCTGCAATATTTTATTAGGGGAAAATCTGAAACACAAAAAGAACATTGCCGCCGCCCCCGGCAGATATGCCCTGGCATTAGACAGATTAAAACAGGAAGAAAACCTGAAAGCAGAATTTGCAAATTTCCTCCACGATGAAGTGTTGCAGGATCTATTGTCCGTAAAAAATATGACCCCCAAAAGTTACCGTCCGGAAATCAAGGACATTATGATCGAGACTCTTGACAACTTAAACGTCCGCATCCGCAATCAAATGCAGGATTACCACCCGGTCATTCTGAAAACACTTACGCTGAAAGAAAACTTAATAAGTCTCATCGAAAGCGTCTCCTCCGCATTTCCCCAGCGGAGTCTGAAAGTGTCCTTTGATTGCCCTGATACCCTGTTCATTGCAGAGCCGTACGATCTATTGGTGTACAGACTGATAAAAGAACTTTTAACCAATATCTACAAGCATTCCGACGGAACTCACGCATGGATCACCGTTTCTTCGGAAAAAGATACGGTAAATCTCATCGTCTGCGATAACGGAAGCAAGAATCCTCTGAATGAAAAATCCGAAACCAACAGCTCAATCTGGCACAAAGGAATTTTTTCCATAAAAGAACAGATTTCGGACTTAAACGGAACTATGTCTATTTCCGACAATATCCCTCATGGGGTCCGGATCGATATTTCATTTTTGATGAAAGGAGATGTTTCTTATCAATATTTTGTTAGTTGACGATCATGCCCTTTTCGCCAAAAGTCTGGCGATCGCATTAGAAGAATATTCCGAGATCGAGCATTTCATCATCACACAGGAAACAGAAGGCCTGTCAGATCTTGTGCTCCGGGAACATATTGACATTGTCCTGATGGACATTAACCTGGGAAAATTAAGCGAAAACGACGGACTGACGCTGGCCCGCCGCTTATTAAAAGCCATTCCGGATTTAAAAATTATCATCCTTACCGGCTACGACCTGCCCGTTTACCGGCACGAAGCAAAAAAATCCGGCATATCCGGATTTCTCAATAAAAATATAAATCCTGATAAACTACTGGATTCTATCCTCGCAGTTTATCATGGCCGCTCCTGCTTTCCGCCGGACGAAAACGAGCCGGTTATCGAAGAGCTGACCAGCACGGAAAAACAGATCCTGCAGTTAATTTCCTCCGGGAAAAAGCGTAAAGACATCGCAAAAGAGCTCTATATCAGCGAACGGACACTTTCCAATCATTTACAGCACATATATGAAAAACTGGGCGTGACTTCTTCCATCGAAGCGGTTGCTAAGGCGTTTCAAATGGGGTATATTGCGCCTTTGGGGTGAGGGGGGAATAAGCCCATTGCCTCAACTTCGCCGTTATCTGAATCTGTATTTTCCTTTTCCATGACCGGATACTGGCACAATGACTTCATGCTCTATCAGTTCCTTCAAAAATTCTGATGCTCTGGAGGCCTTAATGTCAATTACCTTCATCACATCCGAACGTCCAAAGATCTCCTGACCAGGAAATGCCTCGCGAAGCTTTAAGATATGTCTTGCCGTTTTGGGGTGAAACAATTCTCCAATGTCCGGTTTCAACTCTCCAATGTCCGGTTTTTCAGTTTCAATGTCCGGTTTTTTTACTTCTTTGAAAGTACCACTGATATGCAATGTCCGATTATGAAGCGGATGATTTTCATCCAACAAAAGATTTCTTAAAAACACCTCCAGAAATTCTGTCGTCTCGTGTATACCATTTTTCAGATCATTATAGTTAGCTCGAACAAGGGCATTACGAAAGTACCACGCATTCTCTGCAAAAATATCATTTGTTACGTCAAAACCAAGCGTCTTCAAATATTTGATAAAGAACACTGCCGTAGTTCTGGTATTCCCCTCTTCGAACACATGAATCTGCCATAATTTTGAAATAAATATCGCAAGATGACGAATGATCTCATCCATGGAAAGATTTTGATAAGAGAAGTTTCTTTCTTCTGAAAAATCATAATCCAGAGTCGCCCTCAGCTCTGTGGCACTGCCATAGAGTACAGTTGCTCCATCAAGCACCCACTCTTTCTTCGTGATATTGTAATCCCGGATACACCCTGCATGAGGATAGATGCCGTGAAACAGCTTCTTGTGAATAGAAAGATATTGATTTGGCGTGAAGCTGAACGCTTTCTCTGAAAGAAGCTCCGCAATTCTGACAGAGACCTTATCCGCCTCCTCTGTGCGATCTGCCGCATTGCGGGCAGGATTCTCTTCATAATAGTCATACAGAAGCGCATTTGCCTCTTCAAAGGATATCTCCCCCTCAATATTACGGACAGCTGTATGCACCAGATATTCAGATGTTTTCAGACCATCAACAGCCTGGAGACCAATGGCAGTATGCCATGCATACCCCTTATCCCGTTTATCCGGTTCTGACTCTCTGATATATTCTTTAAAAGGATCTTGGTTCACTCCATCTCACCTCCATTTTCTGCCCAACAATATAAAAAAAGTATACCACCTGTTCTCCAAGGTCTATCCCCTTGGGTAAATCAATTCCCCATATCCATTCTGCGGAAACAGAAACACACAGTCTTTTTCGTCCCAAATCGGCGGGACCTTTTAATTTACCGGACTTTTCTCGTCAGCAGCGCGACCGTCTCGACATGTCTTGACTGGATAGGCTGAATGTCTTTGCCGATTTTACGAGCAAAGGAATATATCCACAGCCTTTTCCGTGCTTTAGCCGTTTGTAGGAACATATCTACTTACTTCCGTTTATCAAAGTTGTATGTGGGTGAATCACAAATTCATTAGCATTGGCTCTAATTATCTTATTATACCTGTTTACTGCCTCATCAGAAATATGTGTAATAAAATATTTATCTGCATCCTCTGTGCATCTTTCTTGAGCCATAAGAATACGCGGAGTAAGAGGCATGAGTCCTTCTTTTAAACTATCCTCTCTGATAAAAACAAAGGATGGATTGTTCGATGTGATAAAGTATGTTGGTCCGTCTGCAATTAGAAAATGAAAGTTTGTATGTTTCAAACTCTCTATTGCGTGAGTATAAATCACACCATCATCATCCAAATACTTTCTATAGTATTTCAGAAGTAAATTATGTTTCATTTCATCTGCTGCAGTTTTCAGACTTGGTAGGATTCTTTCTTCCTCCGGTATTTCAATTTCGTCAAGCAATGCATCAGCAAAAAGTCGGAATGCTTGTTGAAATTCATCATTGGATTGAATGCTTCTCCAATCTAACGCAACAAAAAATTTCATTAAATAGTCCTTATGCATAGCTGGTATACTTTCTAATTTTTATGAGAAAATTGTTGTTTCTAAATCATGTACGACTTTATTCCATTCATTTTCATACTTAGTTGACCAGTTTGATTCGATATCTTTAATCTTTATTTTCTCGATTTCACGCTTGATAGCCTTTTTGCTTACAAGTGAGCCATCACTTCGCCTAATTACCCAACTATCAAAATCATAAAACTTTTGATTCATCTCTAATGTATCCGTAACAACCTGTCCATCAATTTCTACAGTATAGTTTCTTAATGGAGCGAATATTTTATCGGCATCGTCTTTCGTACAAATTATCATCCCCGCTTTTATAGAATGGTAATCTGTTATGCCTGCAATATTGTCTTTGTTTTTGGGTTCAAAAGCCCCTGGATTACTTAAAAACTCTACCTCTAATGTACCTGCATCATTTGCCCAGGCTGACATATATGTTTGCGGTATCAAATGGTGATATTTCGCTTGTGTTTCTCCCATTATTTCGCCTCCCGATGAACAAGCTTTGCAAACAAACTATTTTTAGTTTTGCGGCAAATCAAAATCCTCGTCTGTACACTTTCGGATGATTCGTTTTGTCTTTTCGACAGGTAACGGAACGTTCTCTTCATCGAAGTATTCGATGTTCACTACCTCTACAACTGCCTCATGGTTATCCTTGCCCGCGGGTACAAGCACGAAATCACCGATTTCAATGCTGTCATCTTCGGTCAGATAATAATAACTCTTATATCCTTCGTCAAAGGTAACGCTGCAAAAGATGTATTCCGACTTGCGGCGTTTTGCTTTGCCGTAGACCGATGGGTCAAGGATTTCTCCCAAACCGTAGAAACGAATGAAGTCAAATACTGTTTCTGCAAAATCTGCGAAATCCTCTGGCAACCCATTTTTATCGTAGCTCCCCGTAATGGTTCGTCTCGGATTTTTCTTATACTCAATTGTTATGGTGTAATCCTTTGTTTCGTTTGGTGTGTCTATCACATCATCGGGATTTCCTTCAATGTGGGCAAACAAGTCCTCGGCATCGAAATTTTCAAGCAAGCTCTCAATTCCGCCTTCGATTTCATACTTGCGAGAAACCTTACATCCAGTGCCAATATTCTGAATATGCTCCAATGTTTCCGTGGCTCTATCGATAATCAGCTGCTCGGTATAATCCCAGGTTACAAATTCCCAATCTGCGTCTTCTGGTTTCTGACCAGGTTTTATTTTTGTGACCCTGTGGTAATCCAGAGTGATTTTATTTATCACGTCCGGTTTGCAGTTTCCATCAAAAACATACAAATCATCAATACCAACAGTATCACGGACAAGGTCTGATAAATCTGTACCTTCATAATCGAAGTCAGCACACAAAGAGCCTCTGAATTTATATGTGACGCCTTCGGTATTGGTCAATTCCATAATCCAATCACCAATATCCGTAGCAAAAATTTCTGTATACTCATTACTGAAGTAAGCTGCGATTGCACCAAACAACTTGTCTGCCGCTGACTTATCAATTTTGAAGTTCTTACTTCTGGCTTTCTCGTATCGTTCTCCGCAACGACCAAAGTTGTATCCGAAAAACCATACACGCCCTTCATTATTGATGGTTAGATGCTGTTCTACCTCTTCATCAGGTTCCGGCATAGGTCTATAGCAAATATTATTTGATACGATACATATCTTCTTTAGTGTGCCTTGGAATATAAAAGGATTCTCCCCGGACAGCAATGCCAGTCTGCTTAATGCCAGAATAAACCACGCACGATTTTTCGGCTCCAAGATTTCTGCACCTGTATATGCCCAATGATTGAAATAGCGCCATTGGGAATAGATTGCAGAACCAAGCAAGGGAATATCGGTCACATCATCGATAATCCTATCCAAATCCTCATGGTTGTTTGCTGCATTGCCGTATTTCTCTGAAAAGGCATGACCACAGTCCATCTCGAAACCAAGAGCATCACAATCGTCAGCCATATAGTGGTCAACGAGTTCTATGTAGTTGATGTTCTGGTCTCTGAACTTATCGCACCATTTCACAACGAAATCGTGTATCTGTTTCATATCAGCCACTGTGGTATACCTCCCATTCTTTATTTTCGTGGTATCGTATTTACTCCTCTCCAGGAACTGTTCCTGCTAATTCAACATATTCCTTTAATTTCTTCTGCAACAGTTTCTTATCAATCAACTTCAGATTGTATTCAGAAACCATCGTCGGGGAGAGACTGCGGCTGAGTGCAAATTCTACAACCTCATCATCCTTGCTTGCACAAAGGATAACGCCAACGCTCGGATTTTCGTTTTCCTTTTTTACTTCTCGGTCAAGTGCCTCCAGATAGAGGTTTATCTTGCCAACATACTCTGGCTTGAACTCTCCGATTTTCAATTCAAATGCCACAAGGCAGGAAAGTCCTCTGTGGTAAAACAGCAAATCGATATAATAGTCATGTTTTCCGACCTGCACACGATACTCTTCTCCGATAAAAGTGAAGTCCTTACCGATTTCAAGAATAAAATCTTTCAGATTTCGTATAATAGACTTCTGTAAATCACGCTCAGAAACCGTTTCCGGCACATCAAGAAAATCAAGCACATAATTATCAAGGAAAACATTTCCAGTTGCTCTTCTTGATTCTTCAATGCCAGGTGTCAATGGTTTCTGCGATAGCATATATCTTTCGTAGTAACCGCTGTCAATCTGTCGTTCCAGTTCTCTTTTGGAAAGACGCTCTTTAATGCACATATTCATATAAAATATGCGTTCGTCCATGCTCTTACACGCAGACATAATTTTAAGATGGTTCGTCCAACTCAATTGTGTCACCAGTGGTGACACTTTTTCGTTGTCCTTATAAAGTTCATAAAATTGCTTCATTCGATAAAGACCACGGCGGTTAAATCCTTTCAGATCAGGATAATTCTCAGCAAAGAAATCCGCAAGTTTCTGTACAAACGCATCACCGTATTCAGCGTTTTCAGACTGTTTGCTAATGTATTCGCCTATATCACGATACATTAAAATCAATTCCTCATTCACTTTCCGGTATGCACGTTCTTTTGCAGACTCGATTATATCTACAATTTTTTCAAATTGCTCACCATAGGGTATTAAATCACTCATAACATGATTCCTTTCCAAATAATCACTATTTTTTAGGATTTACCTTTCCTTTTGTAACAATCACAACCGCAAAACTGGCAACTACTCCTGCAACCCCGGCAGTCGCTTTCAACCCATTCTTTACACCCTGTACCTGTGCATTTCTGCAGGATTCACACTTCTTATGTTTATATCCTTCAGGAAGTGGCTTTTGACACTTCTTGCATACCTTATTCTCCATCGTCTTCTCCTTCTAACAGTGGCACATTCTCTACACAAGGGAGTGCCTGTATTTTTTGCTTAATATCGGGCAGCGTTTTAGACCAGTAATTCTCTGGTGCAGGGTCTATCAAGTCCAATCTTTGTACTAAGCCTTCCGTTGACAAATATGGACTCTGTAAATATCCCGCATAGTATTGGAGACTCTGACGTGCTGCCGCACTTTCACCCAATTCTTGATATGCCATAGCCTCTGCCAATGAAACCATATTCACAGCAGATAAACTTTCGCGGATTTCATTCATTCGCAGACTTATCTTTTCCGGGTTAGCACCAGATATCAGTTTGCCCCAAAATGATTCCGGCTGTTCTTTTATAAAGGTCAAATTGGCATTTTGACTTTGCATCAACAAATTTCGGCTATCTTCCGCATCGGAGGCAATCCTCAAAAGAGCCATTGCCTTTAATTCCGAATTTTTAATCTGCATAGCTTGTAACAACTTTTGTTGACAACTATAGGCCATTGCAAGTCTGTCAAATTCCTGACCCTGTCTTACTTCTTCGATGGCTAACTGAACCGTGTGGATTTCTTCCGCAATTTGAGCCATCTGCATTTGTGTTGCGTAACTGGTCATTGCTTCTGATAACGCCGGAGACAAGTCAACGCTCTTCAGTGAAATCGTTGATACAATTTTATTTGTTTCTGGGTTAACAAGATTAGCCATGAGTGTGCCGTCTTTTTTCGTCATGAGTTTTAAGGCACCGTTGGCAATCTGTGTCTTCTGCTCATCCGTCAAAATAGCTTGGAATGCCTGTTCTGGAATGCTTGCTTTTACCATATTGATAAAGGCAGGTGCAGTATATAACATTTCCTCAATTTTCTTAAACGCTTTTTTAGCACCCTTCAGTAGCGGTTTCGCCACTTCTGGCATATCCGAAAAATGCTCAACCACTTCATAACTATAGTCTTCAGCATCAATTACTTCTATATCATCTGGCGAGATATAAATTGTTTCTTCCATAAAAGTTCGTTCCTTTCTGTTGTTCTCTATAACAACACTTGTAAATTTTGCGAAAAATATCTCGCAAACAAGAACTTATCCCTCACGTTTCACATAAGTCAATTCGATATCATACCCAAGAGCCTCAAGCATCTGAACGAAGGTCTTATTTACAACGCCATCCTTCTTTTTGATGATACGATTTACATACTGACCTGTTGTTCCGATTGTTTCAGCAAGCTGCGCCTGCGTGGTTTCATTCTCTATGCACTTTACTTTTACATCTACTTCTATATTGTTTCTAATCATACATTTGCCACTCCTATTCGCAAGGATCATTAGTTCTAACACAAATAAGACAATTTATTATACCGCATAATTCTCCAAATTACAATATATCCACATAAACTGCTTATGAACCCTAAAATAAAATTTTAAATTCTACTCCTTTAATGCGGTGTAGAGTTTACTCCTGCACAGTTGATATTTACTCTTTCATATAGCTGTTCTATCTTTATCTCTCCTTCTGACAGCAGTAGAAGGAGGAATAACACGAATGAGTAAATATATTCCAGGTAATCAGAAACACCTTACCCTTGAAGACCGTATTTACATCGAAAATGAATTGAATAAGGGTACATCCTTTAAGAACATTGCCAGATTCCTGTGCAAGCACCCGACTACCATCTCAAAAGAGGTTAGGGCTCACCGACTTTCCGACTGGTATCACAAAGGCACATTTTATAATGCCAAAAACTTCTGCGTCCACCGCTATCATTGCAGGAAGACCAATGCCTGTGTGAAAATCGTTCTGTGCGACTTAAATGCACATCCTGCCCTACCTGTAACCAAACATGCAAAGACTTTGTAAAAGAGCGCTGCTTAAGGCTTGACCGGGCACCTTATGTCTGCAATGGCTGTGATAAAAAAATCACTCACTGTACAATCGCCCACAAGTATAACTATAATGCCCGATCTGCCGACAGAAAATATCGCGAAAAGCTCCGGGATTCCAGAGCTGGGATCAACATGACCAAACGGGAGCTGCATCAAAAAGATAAGATCATTTCCCCTTTAATCGAACAAGGACAGTCGCCTTATCATATCCTGACGAATCATCCAGAATTAGCTATGTCTGTCCGTACCATGTATTCTTATCTTGATTAGGGACTTTTTACCGCAAGGAATATCGATCTGAAGCGGAAAGCTCGTTTTAAGCCAAGGAAATGTCACAAAACACAGATCACGGACAGAGCTGTCTTTACCGGCAGACTTTACAGCGATTTTTGCGCCCTGGATCTTTCAACGCATGTTGAAATGGATACCGTCCATTCTTCGAGAGAATCAAAGAAAACTCTGTTGACCATGTTTTTTACAGGAGAAAAGCTGCTTCTTGCATTCCTGATGAACCGCTGCACCAAAGGCGCTGTCCGTCTTATTTTGGATCGTCTGGAAAAGCGTATGGACACCTACGAGTTCGCCTCTGTGTTTGAATACATTCTGACTGACCGCGGCTCCGAATTCGGTGATCCGGATGCTCTGGGAACCGGCATGACCGGAATACAGCGTTCCAGCATTTATTATTGTGATCCTATGCAGAGCGGGCAGAAAGGTGGGCTGGAACAGGCGCATACGATGCTGCGGATGATCCTCCCAAAAGGAACCAGTTTTGAATTCCTTACGCAATAGAACGTAAACCTGATCGTGAACCATATCAATTCCACTCCCAGAGAGTGTCTGGGTGGAAGGACACCGTATAGTATGGATTTGGAAACACTTGGAAAAGAAGCCTTAAACGCATTTCAGCTTAGACCGATTGCCCCGGATGAGGTAAATCTGACGCCTAAGCTGATCCGCTTTAATCACTAATCAACTGATCGAAATCTGCTGTCAGACTGGAAGTAAACGTTTCACATTTTTTAAATGTGGCCGGTGGAATTCAGTCTCGCACACTGTTTTTCAGCGGTCTGTTTCCCATACCCAGAAATCAAGTATTTTTCGATGAGTTTAGCTAATTATAGCAGAAAACAGGAGATTTCGCTTAAAAATTTCCTGTAAAATCTGCAAAAAATAAAGTATAGTGGAATTTACCTCTGCACTGGAATTTAAAATTTCAATTTAGCCCTATTGCATCAATCTTTTTTGTAGAACATTGTTTCATACCCATCAGCCCTAAGTTCCAAACCCTTAGCCCAAGGCGGTACTTCTCCCATCAACTTGCAAACAGTATCCAATGATTCATCCATCCCACATTCCACGATTACTTCATCATGCACATGAGCACAAATCTCATAATCTTTCAGCTTTCTCATGGAATAGCAAAGCAAATCCCTACTGATAGCCTGAACGATATTCTCTACAAACTTAGGACCATAACTTTCAATACGTTCCCACTTCTTTGTAGCACCGACACCCTCATATGTCACAGCCTCTCCACCAAACTGGTTCTCTCCCATCTTTGGCTTTACGTAACAGAGTCTTCTTCCGGAAGGCAATTTGATAAACAGCATTCCACTCTGGTAACAGAATTGAATCCCGTGTGTTTCCGACAAAGTTCGACCTTTTACAGCCAACTTCACAGCCCTATCTACATCCCACCAAAACTGTACAATGTTTGGATTGGACTGCCTCCACATATCCACAAGCGGCTGCAATTCCTCTTCCTTTAATCCCATATCCAATGCACCCATTGATTTCAGAGCACCAACAGAACCACCATAGCCTAATGCCAGTTCCGCAATCTTACCCTTTTGTCTCAAATGACTGTTTACTCCATGTTTTTCAACCGGAACTCCAAACATGGCAGAAGCAGACGCACAATAAATATCTCCATTGTTACGGAATACCTCTGTTCTCCATTCTTCCACAGACAACCAGGAAAGAACCCTTGCTTCTACAGCAGAAAAGTCCGCCACCACAAACTTACAATTCTCTTTTGGAATAAATGCTGTTCTTATGAGTTCTGATAATACATTCGGAACAGAATCATAGAGCATAGACAGGGCTTCATAATCTCCAGACTTCACAAGTGCTCTTGCCTCTTCCAAATCCGGCATGTGGTTCTGTGGAAGATTTTGCAACTGAATCAGTCTGCCCGCCCATCTTCCGGAACGGTTGGTACCATAGAACTGGAACATCCCATGTACCCTTCCATCATCACAGACCACATTTTCCATCGCCTGATATTTCTTCACGGAAGATTTTGCAATCTGCTGTCGCAATGACAGCACCTCATACAGTTCTGCATCCGCATCTTTCATCATTGTGGCCACAGCTTTTTTATCCAGAGAATCTGTTTCCACTCCGCGCTCCAACAGCCACTCTCTCATCTGAAGCACGCTGTTTGGGTTCTCCAGTTTTGTGATCTCTTTCATGGCTGACAACAACTCTTCTTTTGATATGGCATCAATCTGAATCGCATTCTCTACCACCTGCCAGTCCAGAGCAATCCCCCTGTCATTGATACACTGGTCCATGTGATACTCTTCCCATACAAAATCAGGAACCGGAAATTTATGCAATTTCTGCTGTATGGACATTTCCAGTTCCACATCTCGCTTATTGTATGCTTTGAACAGTTCCCACTTTTCAGGATTATGAACCGGAAGATTTCTGGTACGACCACCATTGGTCTTTGTTGGCTTGCATGGAACACAGAAATAGCGAATCAGGTCTTTACCCTCTTTCAGTTTCTGTTCTTCCAATCCGAGCACGCTTCCGGCTCCTTCCAGAGATAATGGCAATCCCATATAGGCAGACCAAATCATACTGCACTTCCAACTGTCCGGGCAAAGATATTTACTCTTCATCATCTCTGGGAACTCACGTCTTAAATATTCTGACAGACAGATTCTTTCAAACGCAGCGTTAAATGCCCATTTTGTTACGGAATCATCCACCAATGCCTGAATGATATTATCTGGCAACACATCCCCATTTGCCATATCATACACCATAACCGGACTGCCATTTATGGACACTGCCAATAACAGTATTTCAAATTCCGGCGATTCCACATAACGGTATGCACCACTCTTTTTAATATCCACGTCACTGTATGTTTCAAGGTCAATCGACATTTCTTTTATCATTTCCATATAACTTCCTCCACGGCAAAGAAGCGGTAGCATATTGCCACCGCCTCCGCAATCATTATTCCTTATTCTTTTTCAGTTTTGCCTTGCGTTCTCTTTCATTGTGGATGTCATCACGAATATCTTTGTAAATCATGAATCCCCATCCGCCGATCATCAGAACTAACCATACAACTGCAAGCACCGCTAAAATAATATTTGTCATAATCATTTACCTCTTTTCTTTGATTGTTACAGGCGGCGGATTGCCACCGCCCGCTTATTTGTCACTTAGTTTAAGAAATCGTTATCCGTCTCCGTTGCGAAATCATCTTCTGCACGAGACTTACCGCCTAAAGGATCACCATCTTTAATTTTCTGGAGATTATTGAGACCACATGCGATTCCACGGTTTCCGTTGCTGTTGAATGCATATAAGCTGATAGAAGCTCTACCATACACACCACTGTAAACTTCGGAACGATCAAGAATCGGCTGACGGTCTGCATCCACGATGCCAGGAGCAGCGGAACTGTTGGCATTGATAAAATAACATCCCGCATAAGCCGGATCATCCGGTCTTTCCGCATCGCCATCACGGAGAGGTGTTTTGATAACAGAGAGTGCCGGTACACTCTTACCATTACCCTTTAACTTACTCTGTCCCTCTTCATATGCCGCCTGAATTGCAGCCTTAATCTTTTCCACAGTCTTTGTATCGGACTTCGGAATAATCAGAGATACAGAAAACTTCGGTGCTCCACCATTGATTGACTTTGCATCCCATACATTTGCATAACTCCATCTTGTTTCAGGTCCTGTAATAACTTTTGTTGGATTATTGAATTTTGACATAATCTTTTCCTCCTAATTTTCCTTAAAATCATCTTGTGCTGTATTCATAGACGGACGCTTATCCGACAATGGAACCAATACCGGCTTGCCTGAAGGTTTATGGATAAACCCGCCAAGCACTTCTTCAAATTTCTTCTTGCCCATCAGGGCTGTCATGGCTGTAATGCCAAGCACTTTCTTTTCGTATGGATCGAATCCAGCATCAACTGCTGCCTGGGCAACTGCCTCTTCATTCACATACTTTCGGTTGCTTCTGCCTTCCACAACCTTAAATCCGTTATAATCCGTACCGCTGAGTGCCTGTTGTAATGCGTATTCTTTCACATCACTTACCCAGTTTGCCAGCTCATCCGCTTTTGTCAGAATGTACGCAATCTCATCCGTATCCAGAGTGGCCGGCATTTCAAAATCATATCTGGCAAGTTCCAGATTATATTCGGCACGTTTTCTACAGACTGCTTTTGCCTTGCAGAACTGACAGTGATCTCCGGCTTTATATTCGCCTTCCCCCGCATAAGCCAGTTTTGCTGTCGGTACCAACACCGTCTCTGCCCATTCCAAAAGCTGCTCTTTTGTCATGACACAGGTACTGACGTTTTCCCTTCGTGGCTGATAGATTGTCATGGAAACTGTATCAATGTCATAAATTCCATCGAACAATTCCAATGCTCCCAGTGCATAACACATCATCTGTGGATTATCTTCTGCACTGACCAGAACACCGACACCATGTTTGTAATCCACCACGGATAATGTACCGTCGGAAATAATGACACAGTCTCCTGTACCAAATCCCTCTTCCACAAATCTGGAGAAATCCAGTCTCTGCTCAATCAACACCACCGGATCTGAACAGGTCTGTTTTGCTTTTTTCACCTGTTCCATCACATAAGCGGCGTACCCTTGCGCACATTCTTCCATCTCCTGATCATAAAAGGTCAATTTTTCCGTAGGATTTTCTGCCGGCATTCCCAATGCCTTTCGCAGATGATACTCACACAAACTGTGTGCATCCGTTCCCTGTCTGGCAAATTCACTGGATGTATCCTGATATGTGGCACTGAGCTTTGCAGATGGTGGACAATTCAGCCATCGGTGTGCTGAGGATGCTGACAACAATGCATGTTTAGCCATTTCCCAGTACCTCCACTTCCGCAAGCAGTGTTTCATACTCAGCCGGATTGATTTCTGACAGCTTATCTGCACCGTGTTTGATAAGAAGCTCTTTCACTTCTTTTGTAAAACCGGCACGGGATTTTTCTGCCAGAACCTCTCTTACCTCTGTAAGTGACAACTGCTTTTTCGGTGCTTCTTCTGGTTCATTCTGCACGGATGCTGAGAACATCTCTGTCATTTCCTCTGCCATGCGAATCAGTTTTTCTCCGCACCCACGCAATTCTTTGACCATCATTTCCAGTTCACTCATTTTTCCCATTAGGCGCTTCCTCCTTCTTTGACTTCTCGGACATCCACGGATTCAACTGTCTGTCCCGGTGCCAGAAGATAAACCTGTGTAAAATCCCCGAACAGGAATCTCACCAATCTTTCCGGTATACTTCTTTTGGCACCGCGAAGAACAGTCGTGTGTCTGCCTTTGGCATCTGTGACGTTAATCGTAATCTTGTGCTTTAATGCCATGTTGACTACCTCGCTTTCTGTAAGTCCTTATCCCTTACATGTCACAGGCAAAGGAAACACCCATCTTTTTAACCTCATGGAAAAATTTTTTAAAAATTATTTTTGATGAACTGAATCGCCTTGTCATAATGCTTCTTCACATTTGGAATACTTGTCCCCACCAGCTTTGCAATCTCTGTAAAGGAATAGCCCTCCAAAACATGGAGTTTGTACACCAACTGCTGTTTCTCTGTCATGGTCTCCACAATGTCACGGAGATGCTGGACATCCGCCGGAACGTCTTCATCCATCATGTAACAGGCACTTTTTAATACGGAACTCTTATCCGTACCGCCCTCATCATCCGTAACCATATGGTCCAGAGAAAGATTCCAGCCTACTCCATAGGTCTCCCCCTCATGCTCCTGTTCCCACTGTCTCTTAGCAGCTTTTTCTGCTTCGGTAAGTGGTGGATGTCCATTTTTACAATTCAGATACACCTCATGATTATCCAGAGAATGAAGCGTTTTAATCCATGCCTCCGTCACACCATCCGTTCCCGGTTTCAGTTCGATACACTCTTTGGTGTATTCCCCATTGTCATTTTCCAGATATGCCTCATATCTGTAAGTCTCTCTTCTGTCTTGTCTTTCTGATTTTCATTGATTGCCTCTCTTTCTGGGCGAGAGACAGTGAAGACAGGACTTGTCCGAAACCTTTGACCGACGTACCCCATAAAAAATACACAGCTAAACAAGGGTACCTACATCCGCACTTTGCTGTTGCTTTTATTGCAACTGTCGAAAATGCGATATGTCGTATCCTGCCTCACTGCGCATCATGTGGCCGATATGAATTTTTTAGTTTCGTTCACGTGAACTTTTGAACATCGGATGGATGCTCAATCGGAAAACACAAAACCTATGTGTTGTCCGACTCAAAACCCATCTGTTATTTACTTCTCTATTTCTAAAAAGAAAATCCCGCTTTATTTTGTAAATCAGACAACAGAAAAAGGCCTGACAAAATACAGATGCTCTTTAGCACCTATACTTCGTCAGGCCTTGCTCACTACTTACTGTGTGGCGATTCGCTCAGTACGAATTTTCTTCTTATGAAAGCTGACTGCTACAACACTTCTACAAATGGGACATTTGATTTTGATAATGCCCTCTGTATCCGGGTCTGCATCGAACAACCGCTTATTTCTGCAACATGGACAAGCTACGTGTATCTCTTCCTTCATGACTCCACCCTCCAATCACATACCGTAATCATATGGAGAGCTAAATCTTCGATTCACTTCTGCTCTGACTGGGATTTTTATTTCTGCCTCTTCCCTTGTAGGAAAGATTCTGCTTCGTCTAAGCTGAATAGCACCGCCATTCAGAAATCGAACCGTATAAAAATCCCCTCTTCTTGCTGCTACCACCACTTCCGTGATAGTACGGTTGCTTTCAATAATAAAAACGTGTGAGCCAACTTCTAATCTTTCTTGCATCTTTACGCCTCCTATACTTAAGAGGCCAGCCAAAGGGAAAGTCAAACTGACCAAACACTGATTTATTACTGTTTCTGTTTAACATTTTTCCTAATGTAGCGATGCAATAATTATACCGAACATTTGTTCTGTTTTCAATTAGAACCTAACGAAATATAAATTTCTCCCTTATGGGAGACAGGCAGGCTGATTATCCAATCATTCTCTGCCTGTCCGGATTATGGAAATTATTTCTTTCCACGTGGCTTTGTCTGCGATAATGCACTAGCTGCCACAGACTTAGAATCCTTGCCATAACGTCCGTCACGAAGAATTTTACTTGCTGTGGATGCCACTCTTCTGGACGTTTGCTTGCCGTTCTTTGCCATTGAACTCACCTCACTTTCTACGTTCAGTATAATAAAGCCTAAAAAGTAATTGAAGATAGCAAGTTTACACATAACTTTTCTGATTTAATAATGTTAAAACTGTTGTTTTTATGTGTATTTTCATTTATACTTCAAATGTAATATGGTTTTTATGTGTATTTTCATTTATACTTCAAATGTAATATGGTTTTTATCATTACTATTTCGATACAAAAAAATAAAGCCATGGTTTAACACATGACTTTTAACAACATGAAAGGGGAAAATTATGCCTCAGATTATTGAAAATTTTTTTGAAAATAATATCTTTACATTTCAGAGTTATGGATGTGATTGTGTGGAAGACATAGAACACACTGTCCCTGGTATGCCGCCAATAAAAACATATAAATTTCAGTCTGATACAGAAAAACCACTACTCTTTGGCTACAGAGCCAAAACAGGACTCTCCAGAATTGCTGCTAACGGTACTACCGAAGAAGATAATATACTGGGATCACTGATTGCACTAGCCACAAAGAAACCATCTGATTTATATAGTTTCTTTAAACGAAATGGCTTCCTCTTCCCTGTAAGTCCCTCTGAATATGAATGTATAGATGCAGCTTTACTTTATGAATTTATGTTAAGAATCAAGGCAACCGTGGAACTTATGACGGCAGTAAATGAAATTCACAAGGATTACAATAAGATAACACATTTAACCTTTTATCTGATGCTTTCAGAACAATTACAAATTGATATGGCATCTTTACCAGAACCATATACTACTTGCAGGCACTCTTTCATCGATACGCTTTCCAAAGCAAGTGCCCTGCCACTCGGGTGGGAACGTCAGCAGGAAGTATTTGAAAAAGACACTTACACCATTGTAGATACAATAAACACACCTTCCTATGAATTGAATATAAACGAATATAACAATATCACAAGTGGAACATGTATTGATGGTGCCATTCCCGTTACACCTCTTTACCGTCAGATTATACAGTTATATTGCAGCTGCAATGGAACTGACATAGAACGGAAAACCATTGATTTTCTCTTTCATCTTCAGCATGATTTTTCGCAGCTCCGCACCTGTGATATGGTTAATGGTCTTACATTTTTTGTTCCAACAGACCTTTCTATCATGAGTGATGAAATGAAATCAACATTGATTGAAATTGCACGATTTGTATTAGGCGAAGAAATAAATGCAAATCTCAGTGGTATATTCCCGGTGTATGACGTGCAGACAATGTCTCCTTCATGGAAAGTAGATTCACTGCTTAGTGCTATATATTTTTCCATGTTTTATCTAAAACCGGATCTTGAGCTGTACCGCCAGTGTGCAAATCCACGTTGTCAGAAATATTTCCTTGTCAAGACCACGTCCACAAGAACAAAATTCTGTAGTACAGAATGCTGCAACCGTGTAACGCAAGACAGATACCGCAAGAAAAAAAGAGAACTTGGAAAATAAAATAAACCTGCGTTATACAGTCACATTGGCTGCATAACACAGGTTCTTTTTAATTTTCTTTACTTCCATATGGTACTTTTTCTTCAGCCACCATTGATAGTGTCGTTTTTGGATTAAAATCATATACTACCGGTTTATGAACTGGTGTAACAGGAACTGCTCCGGGAGCTGCCGGCACTTCTTTTCTACCCAATACAGCTTCTATGCAATCTGCCAACGCAATTTTTTCCTTTACCGGGTTTCCTGTATAATGGTACATCAAATACCTTGTATCCATAACAATACCTTGAATACGTTCGTAGTATTTTTTGTTTTCTCTCCAATCGCCAACAGCTTCTCCAATATTCCCTACAACCGATGTAAGTTTAAAATAATTCTTGGCCATATTGTAAGGCATAATAAATGCATTAAACAATGAATTGGTATCCACGCCTTTGTATTTTTCCAAATACTCACCATATGTAATCTGTTTGTTGATTGATGAACCATTTGGAAGATGATCCGGTATGCCTGTCCATCCATACTTATAACATTTTGCATCCAGAATATAATACTTACCATTATAAATCATGATGGTATCCGGCATTAACGGACGTTTTTCTTTATACTTACCATAATCCAGTAGCCAGCGTGAACGTGGGAAATACTTTTCCTTATCCTTCTCTCCAAATGCTCTATCAATCAGTTTCTCCCAAACATAATCAAAATTATCCGTGCCAAAGTAGAATTGCTTCTCTGATGTCTTCTCATCCATATACTGAAGCATATCCTTCATGGCTTGGAACAAATTACGTTTCTTATCATCATTCGTATTTCCTAATTTTGCATTTAGAATAGCAATGGATGTTTTCACATCTGGATGTGGTCCAGGCTGTTCGGGCATATATGGAACATAAAGCCATCCTAGCTTCTTAAATGCTTCATATACACAAAACCTATTGATTAAGGTAATTTGCTTTGTATCATTCGGTGTTGTTGCCCGCACGGTAAACTCTGTATAGATAAAAGAACTTATTCCATCTCTTTGCTGTACCAAAGGAATTTGATTTCTTACTGTTCTTGGCCAGTCTTGTTTTCCCGTAGCACTGGTTCTGAATGTGGGATCTACCTCCACATAATATTTTCCACCGATTGAAAAATAATATTCGATAACATTCTTATAAGCATTGATTGGAAAATCTACCGTTTGTGGAGCAGCAAACTTATTGACAGCCAGCAGCCTGTCTTCTTTTGTTGTAAATTCAGACAGAACCTGAATTAAATGCTTAATATCTGTTCTTATCTCAGCATCTGTCTCAGGTAACTGGTATCCAATAGGGAAATAGACCATTACGTTGTCAGAGTCTGCTTTAATCCCAACAAAGCGATCACCATCTTCATTTGTATTTACATGACAATGTTTTGTGATGTCATTATCCTGCAGTGCTGTATTCAACGCAGTATCCAAATCCATATTATCTCACCGCCTTACTGCTCGTCTCTTATGAATGCATTTCTTACATTTTCCTTGAACATTGAAAAACGATTTATCTTTTCCGCATACATAAATACACGAATTACCTGCTCTAAACTCTGATAGGTGGTTGTTTCAAAAACAATCTCCCTATTAAATTTGAATGCATCATCCCACAAATATTTAATAACTTTTTCAGGGAATTTTCGGTTCTGCTTCATTGCACTGCGAATTGCGTACAACCTATCCTTTTCCGTTTCTGTAATAGTTCCTGATTGTTCTTTCTTACGTAGTGCATCATATTCACCATCAGAAAGATTTCCCATTTCATCGTTATACATCAAATCTTTCATATGAACAAAATATGCACCCAGACGTTTATCTTCTGCCGATGTCATGCGAGCATTATTTCCGACAATAATATTGTTAATCTCTGTACAGAATGTCTGCCATGTTACGCCTGTATCAAGAATTTCCGCATCAGCTAAACTCCTATCTACATGCTCAAAATTATTTTCAATCAATCGCATTTCCCATCTACGCTGGAAAGCAGTATCAAGCGTAAACACGTTCTGGTCAGAGGTGTTCATTGTTCCAATAATTGATAAATTGGATGGAATACGGACCTCATGATCCGAATTACCATAAACGATATCTGCTATACTAGCATTTGTAATACCATATTCACTTGTACCAATAGGATATCCGTCATCATTTATATCTAAAATTTCTACTTTGCGATCAAGAAGTTGAAAAACTTCTCCAAAAATAGCAGGTGCATTTCCTCGGTTTATTTCCTCAATAATAAGTATATACTCTTCTTGAGGATGCTTATAAGCTTGTTCCAAAATCTTAGTAAATGGTCCCGGTGTGAATTTGTAACTTACCTGTCCATTTACATCAACTGCTGGCAATATCTGTCCAATAAAATCAGAATATGTATAATCTGGATGAAAAACCAACCTTTCAACATGAGACCCCTTTTTACAATATTCATGCTTGATTGTCCAACTTTTCCCAGAACCCGGAACTCCATATAATAAAACATTAACACCAGACTGGTTTCTTTCAGTAAAATCCAAATAATTTGTTGCTGTTTTTACATCTTCTTTTTCATCTGTCAGTTGAGCCAATGAAAAAACTGTGCTATCATTTGACGCTTTTCCGGATTTAAATAACCGTTTCCCAGCCCCTAAATCCACTTCAGATCTTATGCCAAAGACTTCATAAGTTGATGCTAATCTTCGTTTTACAAAAACCAGATAATCGTCCACCTGTAATTTTTGCCTAATTGGCATTAAATCATCGCCATAGCATATCTGCAATGCAGGATTTCCTGGGCTATCACTACTTTCATTCAATAATCTTCTTCTAATTTGAATTTTGTCATCTATCCACCCAGTTTCACCGGAATTACTGTCTAATGCAGCAATATTTGCTCGATTCATTCTTGCGTCTAAAGATATTCTCCAACTCTTAAAAGACGTGTTCATTGTTAATGTTGGAAAAAAATCTTCTGTTTTACTCATTCCTGGAATAGGAGTGCTCTCACTTGTTATCTGAATCTGAGTTGCATGGCTTGCGTCACGTTCTTTATTTAAACTATCAGTATTCTTTAACTGAATAATCAGAAGCCCAATCACATCATTCCACTTAAAAGACGAATCTTCCACATAGTCCAATTTTTCTTTCAATATAGAAATATAATTATCAAAACATTCGGTAGTAACTTGTTGTCCCATATAAACACCATCCTTTCATCATTTATTATATTCTAAATAGCTATCAAGAAAATGTTTAATAACCGCGTATGCTAAATCAACTGGAAGCGCATTTCCAATCAATTTATACTGTGCTGAGTAAGATATCTTTAATTGAGAGGCAATATCAGCATATTTATCAGGAAATCCCTGTAACCTAAACCCTTCCAAAGGTGTTATCCTTCTAATTGGTTCTGATTCTATGTCAACTTCTGGTCTCTCATATGGATTCATTCCCTTAATATAACTGATACTAAAATAATTATCTTGATTAGCACGATGCCATTTTGACATTGTTGCAGTCAATGGGCGTGCGATACTGTTATCGATATTAACATCCCCTTGCCAATTTGATGGTTTTGTCAATATTGTTTTCCTTGAACCCGCTGGAATATAATGTTTCGAATCTACATTTCCTTTCTCTAACAAATGCCATGTAGTTGGATATTTCGCCTTGGACAAATCAACTTTTTCCGGTTCCTCAATATCTAATTCTTCAGCTAAATCTTTTCTTATACCACAAAAAAATATACGATTTCTTTTCTGTGGAAGCCCATAATCTGATGCCATTAGATCCCATGTGTGAAGTATATATCCATCTCCTATTTCTTTCAAGGCTTGCTTCATCTCACCTAACAAATTTCCACCTTTAATAGTATGAATTTTCTGCACGTTCTCCAAAACAAAATACTTTGGTTTATAATAGTCCAACATATCTAAAATATAGAAAAATAGCTGTCCTCTTGGATCATCAAAGCCTTTTCTATATCCTACATTTGAAAATGATTGACATGGAAACCCTGCAAAAAGCATATCAAAATCTTTGACTTTAATACCACCAGGATTCTTTTTTGTAGCGATGTCCCTTACATCATTTATTTTTTGAATATTCTTTGCATTGCAGGCCACTTCATATACCTTTTGTGCATTGGTTTCCACTTCGCAATATGCCACATGCTCAAATGTGTAATTATCACTATTTATTTTTTGTGCACCACAATGAAATCCACCAATTCCTGCAAAGCAATCAAAATATTTGATTACCTCTTTCATCGTTCAAAAATCCTTTCTAATACACATTTTAATCCTTCTCCAAGAACTCTTGCCATCAAAGGGCTTACTGCATTTCCTATCTGTCTATACCATTCATTTGGTGTACCTAAAAACAAATAATCATCTGGAAATCCCTGTACTCTAGCAGCCTCTCTTGGAGACAAACCACGTGCTTGAGTTGGATGTATATACATATTACAATCATAGTACATATGTGCCGTAATTGCTTTGCATGGCTCATTTGCAACCAACTTATCAAATTTATCCCTAAATATATCTGACCGACTTTTATAAGGATTAATCTCTTGAATACTTTCCGCATCCGATTTTTCACCAGGTTTAAGCAAATGATAAATCTGTATATCGCGTTCATTGTTATATTTGGATCTGTGGTTTAACAAAGGAACATCTTCGCCAGCATCACAATTCACCAATTTCGCGTATTCACTGCTATTCTTCTGCATTCCTGCAAAAGTATATCCCCATGCTTGACATTCAACATATGTAGAATTTTTAAGTGTTTTAGCTTCGATTACAGGAAGATCTCCAATTGCATCCCACAAAGTAAGTATCTTCTCATTTTTCAAATTATAAACTGTTCTTGTAAAAATATCATATAATTCTTCAACAATATCCGCGTGCGTATTTTTTATTCCAAGAATAAACGCTCTTTTTCTACTTTGAGGAAATCCAAATTCTTTAGGACTTAATACTAATGGCATACATACAGTATAGCCAATCTCAGCAAAATCGCCTTGAATACGTTCGTATAGCTTGAGAATACCTTCCACATTCTCCATTAAAAAAATTTCTGGTTTTGCCTGGTCAACTGCATGAACATAAAATTTGTATAATTCGTTTCGTTCATCATTTTCCTTCTTGTGTTTATTTACAACACTAAAACCCTGACAAGGCGGACCTCCAACCACAACCGGAACATGTGGAAAAATCTGTTCATCTACCAGATTTCTTATATCATCATTTATTATACTTTCACTCGTCATCCACGGGCGATTAAATCTATATGTCAACAACGCAGATGGTTCTTTATCAATTGCAATAATTGGTCTGAATCCTACTTGTTCCAATCCAATCGAAAGCCCACCAGCTCCACAAAATAAATCTATAAAATCGTATTCAAAATAACCATTATTCCATTTTTCAAATTTTTCAGAATAATAGTGTAGCAAACTCTTCTTGATTTTTTCCATATCTACGGAATCATCAATAATCTTTATCTTTGAAATTGCTTTTTCCAATTGTTCAGATATAAATTCCATATTATATCCGTTATCTCCAATCTGAAGCATGTCATTGTCCTCCTTGAACACCAATTTCTTCTTGTCTAAAAATCATTGATATCTATTCCACGTTCAAACATTCTCTGATACCGTTCATAAGACATCACTACAGCAATTGGCTTACCATTTTTTTGTATGTAAGCAGTTTTATCATTTTCAGATAAATCTCTAATTAGTTTTGATGACTGCCCTCTATTGAATTCAGCAATATTTAAATGCTCCATTAAATTCTTCGTTTTATTATCGCTCAACGTCAGGCACCTCCTATGCATAATAATCCAAATATATTTTACCAGATTTTAATTGTAATTACAATATTTTTTACAACTTTAATACAATATTCTTTTTTCATTATAAATGTAATTACTTTTACAATGAAAAAGAAAGTGAACTGAACAAAACTCCAATTCACTTTCTTTTTTCTTATACATCCATCAACCAGACGCGCTATCTTTTCTCCCATTCAACTGCCACTTATCGTGCTTCTTAATACTCCTAACCGCCTGTGGCAATGTCCCTGCTCTGCCATGTAGGTGATACGGATGTGATGCTTTATGTTTATGAAATATCACACAGTTCCCTTCTGCCGGATAATCTGTATTATGTAGATACCAGTAATGTCCAGTATTTCTGGACTGCACCGTTACATCATGTTCGCTCAGCATAATGATGTTGAAATATTGAGGATTGATTTTTTCAAACTGTTTTGTATCAAACATTCACTTCCCCCTCTCTGGTAAACCATGTGGTCAATGCCTGTTCCAGAATGCCCCTGATTTCATCCGTGGACTTACCCTTAAAATATTTCTTCTTTATCTGAGCAAACATCTTCGCATCTGATACCGGCTTTTCTTTCGTGTCTCCCACCAGAATATCTTTCACTTTGTCCGCTGTAAGAGAACCAGCTGAATTATGCAGTTCCACAGCCTGTGTATTCTTTATCTTTCCACCATGTTCTTCCATTACTGAGCACACCTGTTTTTGTTCCTCTTCTGACAGATAGGACAATTCCACCGCTGTTACCATGGCCATTGCGCCATCATCCACCATTTCCTTAATTTGGTCTGTGGTCTGATTGAGTCTCATATATCTTGCAATGTTACGTCCGGTCATTCCATAATCTTCTCCAATGGAATCTCTGCTCTTTGACTTGTGGACATCATGTCCACAAGTCTCTGGCATGTCCACACCGTTCAGCATTGCGATCTCTTCCAGAATGTCATTTCTTCTGCCCTGACACATGACTTTCTCATATCGCTCTGCCAATACTGCTGCCTTTTCCGACGGTAAGAGGTCATCAAAAGACCTCTGCAACATATTGGTTTCTATCACATACACATATGCTTCTCTTTCGGTCAGATCTTCTTTAATGATTGCCGGAATTTCTTTGATGCCCGCAATCTTAGCCGCATTCCATCTATTGTGACCGGAAAGCATTTCATACCCATCCGCTATTTTCTGTACAATAACCGGAATAAGAATCCCATGCTCTCTGACACTCTCCACCATATCATCAAGGCGTTTCCCCTCATACAGACGGAATGGATGATTATGGAATGGTGCAATCTTCTCCACGGAAATCATTGCCTGTCCATTGTCTACAACATTTCCTGCGTCTGGACTGATTAAATCCACTGCGTCCTGAAATACTTTTCTTTTTGGTGCATTAGCCTTCATCTGCAATCAACTCCTTTGCCAAATTCTGATACATTCTACAAGCCTTTGTTCTCGGTGCATATTCTAATAACGGTTCTCCATAATAAACGGATTCTCCAACTTTTACCGTACTCGGAATCTTACTGTCAAAAATACGGAGTTTTCCATTGAATGTCACCGACACTTCCTCAGTAATAACTTTGCAAAGGTTGGTTCTCTCCTCACACATGGTCAGCAGAATCCCGGACACATCCAATTTGGAATTGACACGGTTCTTAATCTTTTTTACGGTCAGAAGGAAGTCTTCCAATCCCACCATTGCCCAGAACTGCGGATTTGCCGCTATAATGACTTCATCTGCAGCAGACAGGGCATTGATTGTCAAAGTATTCAATGATGGACACGTATCAATCAGAATGTAGTCGTATTCCTCTCTGAACGGTTCAAGAATACATGCCAGAATCTTCTCAGCTCCCATTTCCAGTCTCAATTTCGCATCTACAGCAGACAGCACTTTTGATGATGGTATAAAGTCAACTCCATTTCTGTTAATAATGTACTCAGCCGGATTTGGCTGTTCCTCTTCGTCCATCTGATTCATCATCAAGTCACCAATACTGATTTCAACAGTTTTTATATCCTCTACCACACATCTGGTGATATTTGCCGAACTATCAAAATCTACCACTAATACTTTCTTCCCTAATTTATTCAATGAATATGCCAGGTTGTAAGTGGAGACGGACTTGCCGACTCCACCCTTCATGGCACCCAATACGATAATCTTTGCCATAATTACTTTCCCCCTTTCTTGCCATAACATTTACAATCTTCTGCCACCATCATGCACTGACCACACGGAGTGTGATATTCCACCATTTCTGGTTCTCTCGGAGTGATAATCAACTTGCCATTCTCACATTCCACCTGAATCAGACCACCAACATCAAAACCGGTTTCTTTCAACCAATCTCCTTTCAGGATGATGGATGGTGTTCTTTTATAGTTGTAGCCACTTGCTTCATATACCTTCATTTTTCTAAATTTCTTAAATGCCATAATACTGCCTCCTTAGATTTGCCTTGTTTTAGATTAAATTCACAGACCTTGTATCGGATATAGATTCATCCGAGAAATTGTGTTCCACAACCCAACGGCACCACCTCCCTTACACGAAAAAAAGAACTGCTAATGCTTTGACGCATTAACAGTTCTCTTCTATAAGTTCAGTGTATTAAATTTTTTCTCCGTTCTTTACTCTCTGTAGCTCTTCTGTGTCTACGCTGAGTTTAACACGGGTATCCGGCTTTGCATTTCGGTTGCCCAAGAGGCAAACAGTCTCCACATGCACCGTCTGTGGAAACATATCCACCGCCCGAACTCTCTCCAGTTCATATCCTCTTTCCCTTAAATACTTCACATCCCTTGCAAGTGTCGCGGAATCACAGCTTACATATACAATTCGGTCAGGCTGCATTTTTACCATAGTGTTTAATACTGCTTCCTCACACCCTTTTCTTGGAGGATCCACTACAATTACATCTGCGTAAATCCCCTCTTTTTCATACTTTTCGGGAAGAACGTCTTCTGCTTTTCCGACATAAAATTCTGCATTATCAATGCTATTTATCCTGGCATTATTTTTTGCATCATCAATAGCCTGCGGTACAATCTCAACCCCGTATACCTGCTTTGCCTTCTGTGCAAGAAACAAAGAGATTGTCCCGATTCCGCAGTATAGATCCCATACCGTTTCTTTCCCGGTAAGCCCCGCATACTCCAGGGCTGTCCCATAGAGCTTTTCTGTCTGTATTGGATTTACCTGATAAAAAGACAGGGGAGAAATCTGATATTTTACATTTCCAATGTAATCCGTAATATAGTCTTTGCCCCAGATTGTCTTTATACAGCTTCCCATAATGACATTTGTCTTTTCTTCATTCACACTATATGAAATACTTGTCATTCCCTCAATCTGGTTAAGCTGTCGGACCAGTTCATCACTGTGCGGCAGCGTTTTTCCATTAATCACAAGACAGACCATCATTTCTTTTGTTGTAAAACCTTTTCGGATCAGTACATGACGCACCAATCCCGTATGCGTTTCTTCATTGTAGGCTTCCACTTTGTACTTTTCCATGAAGGTCAAAATTATCTGAAGTACTTCTCGATTCTCTTCCGCTCCGAGGGCACAGTCGCCATCAGGTACCGGTATGATCGAATGGGTTCGTCCTGCATAGAATCCTGCTGTCAATTTTCCGTCCCTCGTCCTTCCAATGGGGAACTGGGCCTTATTTCGGTATCGAAACGGCTGCTCCATGCCACATATGGGCTCCATCACTTTGTCCAGCATTTCGGGGCTGATATCGCCAAGGCGAATCAGATTGTTGCGGACTTTTTCATGTTTAAAGGCAAGCTGGCTGCCATAGCTCATTTCCTGGATCTGACATCCTCCACATTGACGTGCTGCTGGACACCTTGCCGAAATTCGTTCATCAGATGATTGAATAATATTCATTAATTTTGCATATCCATAATTTTTCTTGGCTTTCATAATTTTGGCTTCCACCACATCACCAACTATAGCGTCTTTAATGAACAGAGTATATCCATCTACCTTTCCGATTCCCTCTCCGCCAATGCCAATATCCTTGATTTCTACTGTAACAATATCATTTTTCTGCATAAAAATACTCCATTTTTACAAAAATACCCACCACTAATATCAATTTGGGACGTAGTACTTTTGAAGTTTACTACGTCCCCGTTAACAGTTTATTCACATTTATATCGATGTTTTCCGCAGGTTTGTCTCGAACAGGCGATTATATCCCAGCCAGTCTTTGCTGTTTTTGTCTTTGAAGATTTCTGTCAGTGTCTGCATTTTTGCGTCTGTGCAGTCTGCGAAGTGAAGCGCCATCGCCTCTGCCAGAGCCGGCTTTTTCGGTGAACCGTATTCCAATTCGCCGTGATGAGCGATAACGCAGTGTTTCAGTTCATTTGCCAGTTTTTCCGGAAAGTCCGGTATTTCTCTGATTGCGTCGCTGATCATTTCCACGCCGATCACAATATGTCCGAGAAGCTGACCATCGTCGGTATAATCGTTTGTCGGAAAGGGGGAAAGTTCTTTCATTTTCCCGATATCGTGGCACATTGCTGCCGTATAGAGCAGATCCCGGTTGAGGATCGGATATGCGCCTGCCATGTACTCGCAGAATTTCACGACACTTAATGTATGTTCCAAAAGGCCTCCGGAAAATCCGTGATGTACGCTTTTAGCTGCCGAATGTGCTTTAAACTTTTTAATAAATTTTTCGTCTTTTTCAAAATAATATTCTATCACCTGACGAAGATATGGATTTTTAATCTGTTTGCCGTACGCCAGTAGTTCCTGATACATACCCTCCGGATTTTTCTCGGTTGTCGGCATATAATCAGCGGCGTTGTATTCGTCTTCATATGCCTTCCGTATCTGTTTAATATTCATCTGAAGCGCATTGTTATAGCTGATGATCTCTCCATATACTTCAATAAAATCCATTTCATCATAATCTGCGATTCCTCCGGAATTTGGATCCCAGACTTTCCCGTCCAGTGTTCCTGTCTTGTCCTGTAGGATCAGATTGTCATATGGTTTCCCGTTTCTTGTTTCTGCAGAACGTTTTCCTTTGCAAAGATAAATGTTCCGAATTGTCTCTCCCTCGCAGAGAGTATTGATATATCTCATATAGCTGCCTCTTTCTAGTCTGATTTTTGTTATTCTTTACTTCCTATGGCCACTGTAAAATCAATGTCCACGTAACCGCCGTTTCCCTGTCTTTTTCCTTCTACTTTAATTTCTTTTCCAGCATCCAGTTCCATCAGGGCATTCGTATATCCACTCAGCGTGGAAATACTGGTTTTTCCAATGCGGGTGATCACATCCCCGCTTTGAATCCCTGCCTTCATGGCCGGAGAATCCGCTGCAACTTCCTGCACATAAATTCCTTCCGGAAGCCCTTGCTGTTCTGCAAGATCCTCTGTTACTGTCACGCTTAAGATTCCAAGATAAGGAACGGCTTTATTATTCGACAGAAATTCAACGGCTTTTTTCAGATCAGAAATGCCATAGGCGATGACCTGCCCCTGCCCTTCTTCATCCAAAAGCGTCTGATCTATGATTCCAACGATCTGTCCGTCCGTATCAGCCAAAATACCTGTCCCTGCCTGTGAAGACGGGATATCTGTGCAAATGAGATCATATTGCCCATCATACTTCATTACTCTATTTGCAGTAGAAGCCGCAATGCCGATCCCCATTCCTCCGTAATAACCGAATGGACTTCCCAAAGCCAGGATTACCTCGCCTTTCAAAATACTATTGGAACTTCCCAATGTAGCAATCTGAATCTGATTCCATGCAGATTCCGACACTGTATTTTTGGCTACAGCCAGAACCGCAATACCCAGATTATCGTCTCTCTTTTTCAGGCTTGCCGGATAAGTCTTCCCGTCCGCCAGTTTGACCGTGATATTTGCACTGCCGCTTAATACTCTGCTGCTTCCCAAAATAAGAAGTTCTGTCCCATTATCTTCAAAGAGTACTCCTGCTGCACTGGATACCGCCGGTTCCTCATCCGACTCTTTACCGCTCCCTTCTGCCCTGATCTCCACGATGCTGCGGTTTACAGTATTTCCTATATTTATAAGAGCCCGATTCATTTCCTCATAGTCTTCAACTGTCAGAGTCTGCGCCTCCTGCGTTTCTCCCTGCCCTTCTGCTTCTGTCTCTTCTTCTTCCTCTTCAGGAATTGTAATTTTCTGCGGATTGCCGGCAAATTTTTCCTCTGCCCAGGGTTTGAGCGCACAAAATCCTATGCATGCTGCAAGGCCAAAAACAAGGCCAACGCCTGCATACTTTAAAACGATATTCCGGAGCTTGTTATGTCCGCCATTTTCATCCTTAATCGTTTCCTGAAGGAAAGCATAATCATCCTTCTTTTCTTCAGGTTCTTCCTGATATCCCATGACGCATCTTCTCCTCGTACAATCCTTTTTTTAGTATACAATATCGCCCCGCAATGTTCAACATTTATCCTTTCCTTTCCCCCTCAAATGGGGTATAATGTCCACGTAAGCAAAGAGCCATGCAGAAATACAAGAGATCAGCAGGGGCTGCTTGCAGACACTGCTGGTATCTTGTATTTCTATAGGGCGAATGCCCGTGAGCGAGAGACTTCTGTCTCGAGCTCGCATGGCTCTTTGCGGAGACTTGTCTTTCACAAAGCCACCGGGCACACTACACAAACAACAATCCAACAACCAGGTGAATATATATGAATCAAAAAACACTGAATAAACTTGAATACAACAAAATCATCGAACTTCTGGCACAGCAGGCCACCTGTCCCGGAGGCGAACGCGCCTGCCGGGCTTTAAAACCGTCTGCCGACTTAACTGCCATCGAAACAGCACAGGCGGAAACAGAAGCCGCTTTTTCAAGGATTGTCCGCAAGGGAAAACTTTCTCTTAGCGGCTGTTATCCTGTATCCGACTCTCTGAAACGCCTGGAAATCGGCGGAACTTTAGGAGCCGGAGAACTGCTGCGCATCTGCAAGCTTCTCTCGGCTGCAAACCGTGCGAAATCCTACGGACGCCACGAGACAACGGACGATCTTGCAGATTGTCTGGATCCGTATTTTGAACAGATAGAACCCCTTACCGTTCTGTCGTCCGAGATTGAACGGTGCATCATCAGCGAGGAGGAGATCAGCGACGATGCAAGCCCTGCCCTGAAGCAGATACGCCGGCAGATCGGCCTTGCAAATGACCGGATCCATTCCACCCTCACCTCCCTTGTAAATGGTTCCATGCGCAGTTATCTTCAGGACGCATTGATCACCATGCGGGGAGACCGTTACTGCATCCCTGTCAAAGCAGAATACAGAAGCCAGGTTCCCGGTATGATCCACGACCAGTCGGCCACCGGATCCACTCTTTTCATCGAACCAATGTCTGTTGTAAAGCTGAATAACGACCTAAAGGAGCTGTACGGCAAGGAACAGGAGGAGATCCAGGTGATCCTGGCCTCTCTTAGCGCCGCTGCCGCCGAGCACATCGATGCCATACGCGCCGATTACCAGATCATGACTACCCTTGATTTTATTTTCGCAAAGGGGAGTCTTGCACTGTCCATGAACGCAAGCCGTCCGGTCTTCAATCAGGACCGGCGCATCCATATACGTGAGGGCCGCCATCCTCTCCTTGACCGGAAAAAGGTAGTTCCCATCACCGTGACGCTGGGGGATACCTTTGATCTTCTGATCATTACCGGTCCCAACACCGGGGGAAAAACTGTCTCCCTGAAGACAGTGGGACTTTTCACCCTCATGGGACAGGCCGGACTTCATATTCCCGCCCTGGACCGCTCTGAACTGGGTGTTTTTGAAAATGTCTATGCAGATATCGGAGATGAGCAGAGTATTGAGCAGAGCTTAAGTACCTTCTCGTCTCATATGACAAATATTGTCTCCTTCCTGAAAATGGTCACTCCGTCTTCTCTCGTCCTCTTCGACGAGCTGGGCGCCGGAACAGACCCTACAGAAGGTGCAGCTCTTGCCATTGCCATCCTAAGTCATCTTCATCGGCAGGGAATCCGCACCATGGCAACCACCCATTACAGTGAGCTGAAGGTATTTGCCCTTTCGGAGAAGGGCGTGGAAAACGCCTCCTGTGAATTTGATGTGGAAACTCTCCGTCCCACTTATCGTCTTTTGATCGGTATTCCCGGCAAGAGCAACGCCTTTGCCATTTCCAGCAAACTGGGGCTTCCCGACTACATTATTGAGGACGCCCGCCGTCAGCTTTCCTCCCAGGATGAATCCTTTGAGGACATTTTAAGCAATCTGGAACAGAGCCGGCGCACCATTGCCCGGGAGCAGGAGGAGATTGCCGCTTACAAGCGGGAGCTGGAAAAACTGAAATCCGAAGCGAAACAAAAACAGGAAAAACTGGATGCGCAGCGGGATCGCATCATCAATGAAGCCAACGAAAAGGCCCGCACTATCCTTCAGGAAGCCAAGGATGTGGCCGATGAAACAATGAAAAATTTCCGGCGTTTCGGCAAGGAAAACATTTCCGCCTCCGAGATGGAGAAAGAAAGGGAACGCCTCCGCCGCAAGATCACCGCATCAGAGTCCGGAAATTCCCTGCAGACAAGGAAGCCTGCCAAGGTTCACAAACCAGGCGATTTCAAATTAGGGGAATCTGTCCGTGTCCTCAGCATGAACTTAAACGGTACTGTTACCTCTCTTCCCGATTCCCGCGGAAATGTAACAGTGCAAATGGGAATACTCCGCTCACAGGTTAATATTTCCGATCTGGAGATCATTGAGGAAAAGCCGGTATATACTGCTGCCAAGAACAGACGTAATACATCCCAGGGCAAAATGAAGATGGGCAAATCCCTTTCTGTCAGCCCGGAGATCAATCTTCTGGGAAATACAGTGGATGAGGCGATTGCCAAACTGGATAAATATCTGGATGACGCTTACCTTGCGCATATTAACCAGGTGCGGATCGTTCACGGCAAAGGAACCGGAGCGCTCCGCAATGGAATCCATAATTATCTTCGCCGTCAAAAACATGTAAAAAATTATCACCTTGCCGCTTTCGGCGAGGGAGATGCCGGCGTAACTATTGTAGAATTTAAGTAACCAGGGGGGAGAACTATGGTAACGAAACAGAAAATCTTAATTGTAGACGATGACGAAAATATTGCTGAACTGATTTCGCTGTATCTGACAAAGGAATGTTTTGACACAATGATGGTCCACGACGGAGAAGAAGCATTAAAAACCTTTGATCTTTATCAGCCTAATCTGATTCTCCTTGATCTGATGCTGCCCGGCATTGACGGCTATCAGGTGTGCCGGGAAATCCGCAGCCGTTCTCAGACGCCTATCATCATGCTTTCCGCAAAAGGTGAGGTTTTTGACAAGGTGCTGGGGCTGGAACTGGGTGCCGATGACTATATTCTGAAACCATTCGACTCCAAAGAACTGGTGGCTCGTGTGAAGGCTGTCCTTCGGCGGTATCATCCTGTCAAGACAGAGGAACCGGAAAAAGATCGCGGGAAATACGTGGAATACCCCGGTATCGCGATCAATCTTACAAACTATTCTGTTCTTGTAGACGGCAAAAATGTGGATATGCCTCCCAAAGAGCTGGAGCTTCTCTATTTCCTTGCCTCCTCGCCCAATCAGGTATTTACAAGAGAACAGCTTCTGGATCAGATCTGGGGCTATGAATACATCGGCGACACAAGAACAGTAGATGTCCATATCAAACGGCTCCGTGAAAAGATCAAGGATCATCCATCCTGGAGTCTTAGCACAGTATGGGGAATCGGCTATAAATTTGAAGTAAAGTAACGGCTAAGTAAATCTTTTATGAAATAAATCTTCTATGGAGAACAGTCATGATCTTTCACCGTTCTAAACAAAATCAGCGGAAGGCTACCCTTCCGCTTAACAGCACACTATATCTGAAATTTATTGTTATTTATATTGTGTTTGGCTTTCTGGCCCTTTTCACTGCTGCCACATTGACTTCCAGTCTGACTTACACAAGTCTCAAGGAATCTGCTGCCAGCAGACTGTATTCCGAAGCTACTGTCTTTGCCAATGATTATCTTCCGGATTATTTCAACGAATTCTTATCTTCTTCTGAAGTTCGTATGCAGCTGGAGGGAATGAGTTCTTACACAGACGCTTCTGTCTGGCTGGTAGACCGGGAAGGTACTCTTTTGTTTTCTGCCCATCCGGATATCTATCCATCCGCCCCCTCTGCGATTGAAAATTTCAACCCGGCCGAAAACGGAAGTTCTACTTATCAGGAGGGAAATTATCATGGCTACTTTTCAGAACCCGTTCTTACCGTCATGGTCCCGGTGATCCGCGGTTTTTCCACAGACGGATATCTTCTGATCCACAAATTCGTATCAGATATCACCCAGTCGAGAGACATGCTGATGCAGTTTGTATACATTACTGTCATCATCATTTACCTTCTCTCTTTTATTGTACTGCTGGCCTTTCAGGTTCTCGTATACCGTCCCTTGCGCAAGATCACAGAGGCGGCGACTCAGTATGCCTCGGGAAATCTGGACTACGAGATTCCTGTCACCACGGAAGATGAAATGGGATACCTGTCCGCCTCTTTAAACTATATGTCATCACAACTCAAAGATATGGAAGATTATCAGAAAAAGTTTGTCGCTAATGTATCCCATGATTTCCGATCTCCGCTTACATCCATTAAAGGTTATGTGGAAGCCATGACAGATGGAACGATTCCGCCCGAAATGCAGGAAAAGTACCTGAAGATCATTCTCTTTGAAACAGAACGTCTGACGGATCTGACACAGGATCTCCTCACATTGAATGAATTTGACACAAATAACCTTCTTTTAAACAGGGAAAATTTTGATATTCACGAAGTCATTAAAAATACGGCCGCCTCTTTCGAGGGAACATGCACCCACAAAAAAATTTCTATCGAGCTTGTTCTCGCCACAAAACATGTGAATGTCTATGCAGATAAACGTAAGATCCAGCAGGTTCTCTATAATCTGATCGACAATGCCATTAAATTCAGCGAGCCGGAGTCCACCGTCATTGTAGAGACAACCGATCGCGGCGACCGGATCCACATTTCTGTAAAAGATTATGGGATAGGGATTCCAAGAGATGCCCTGAATAAAATCTGGGAGCGCTTCTATAAAACCGACAACTCCCGCGGAAAGGACAAAAAAGGCACAGGCCTGGGGCTCGCCATTGTTAAGGAAGCTCTCCAGGCCCATGGTGAAAATATTAATGTCATCAGTACTGAAGGTGTGGGAACTGAGTTTATCTTCTCTCTTCCCAAGAAAGCAAATTAGTACAGCATAGCTGCTATTTCGCCTTCCTCCATGTTATCTGCGTCTACCCAGACGTATCCGGAATCGATTTCCGCTTCATTTCCCATATCCAGAATAGAACGGGCGCTTGCCACAATGGCTGCATATCCCATTCCGTAAGGATTCTGAGCTACAAGTCCGTATATACTGCCGTCCTGCAAAGCCTGAACCTCTTCTTCGGTAGCGTCAAAGCCTACAATCTTCACATCTTTTTCCAGACGGGCGGACTGCTCTGCCGCTGTCATGACTGCATTTCCGCTTGTACCATATATCCCTTTTACATCCGGATTCTTTGCAAAAATATAATCCATCAGTTCGTCATCTGTGATATCAGCTGCCTGAACCTGCGTTTCCGGATCCTCATTCACTCTGGCCTCTTCTCCTGCCTTTGCATAAGTTCCTCCATTTATCTCATCTGCCATAGTCTGCTTCAGACTATCCAGATCTTCCAGATAATAAATGTTTTTCACTTCCATCTCCGGATAATCATTCTTTATCTTATTGACAAAAGCTTCTTCTCTCTCTTTTGCGGTAATAGATCTGGAATCATGGACAAAGACCATGACTTCTCCTTTGTTCTCCAGCGCTTCTGCCATATGTACGGCCGCCTCCTCTGCTGCCGCTGTATTGTTTGTGCTGATTCTTGCCATGATATTCTGATAGTTGCTGCCTGAATCAAAGGTTACAACAGGAATCCCGTTCTCTGCTGCCAGGTCAAACTGGACATCACATGACTGTGAATCAATGATCGAAATCGCTACTGCGGCAGGATATCTTGCCAGCTCTTCATCCAGGATGTTCACCTGTTCATCTACGTTTCCATTCTCACCGGGGCCGCTGTATACCATACGTACCTTATCGTCCCCTTTATATCCAAGCGCTTCATTTATATCATCCACGGCCTGCTGTGCCCCTTCTTGTACGTTATCCCAATAATCTCCCGAGGCAGCCTTGCCGAGCAGGGAAAAATATGTTCCCGGCTCCAGATTCAGCCCTTCTACATTTCCATAGGCTGTCGGATTCAGGGCATCCAGTCTGATCTTTTCTTTGTCCACTTTTTCTTCTGTTTTATTAACGGTTGTTTCCCGCTCTTCTCCGTCATTGGACTGAACAGCGCAGCTGCAAAAAAGTAAAGCTGTGCTTAATACGATTGCTGATAATTTCCACTTTTTACACATTACTTTCCTCTCCCTGCATCATATTTTTTTACGTAACTACAAACACTATACACCAAAACAGCGGGAAAATGTAAAAAATTTTTCTTAAATTTTACTGAGAACTTTCTATTATTTTTGTATACTGTATTCAATTTAGTACAATATTCTTATTGACTAAATGATATTCGTTCTCATATAATAATCTCAACCGGTCTGTATCAGGTTTGACCGGTTGGTAATTGATCAAACAGCTCATTTAAGGAGGAACCTTTTATGGAAAAACATTGGATCTCTGAAAGCTGGGACGGCTTCCGCCCCGGCAGATGGAACCGTACATCCGTCAATGTGCGCGACTTCATTCAGAATAATTATACTCCCTATGAGGGAGATGAAGCTTTTCTTGCAGGCCCCACAGAGGCCACCAGAAAACTTTGGGAACAGGTTATGGATCTGTCTAAAAAGGAGCGTGAGGCAGGAGGCGTCCTTGATATGGATACGAAGATCATCTCCAGCATTACTTCACACGGACCGGGCTATCTCAACAAAGACCTGGAACAGATCGTAGGCTTCCAGACAGACAAACCTTTCAAGCGTTCCCTGCAGCCTTTCGGAGGAATCCGTATGGCACAGAATGCATGCCACGAGAATGGATACGAAGTAGATCCTGAAGTGGTGGATATCTTTACCAAATACAGGAAAACTCACAATCAGGGGGTATTTGACGTCTACACGCCGGAGATGCGCCTTGCCAGAAAGTCAGCGATCATCACAGGTCTTCCGGACGCTTACGGGCGCGGACGCATCATCGGCGATTACCGCCGCGTAGCTCTGTACGGAACTGACTGGCTGATCGAGGACAAAAAGCAGCAGCTTGCCACCTCCCTTGTCCGTATGACCGGAGATAACATCCGTTTAAGAGAAGAACTGGCAGAACAGATCCGGGCCCTCGGCGAATTGAAAGAATTGGGAGAGATTTACGGATTCGATATCAGTAAGCCGGCCAAAAATGCCAAAGAGGCAATTCAGTGGCTCTACTTCGGCTACCTGGCAGCCGTCAAAGAGCAGAACGGCGCTGCCATGAGTCTGGGCCGCACCTCTACCTTCCTCGACATCTATATTCAAAGAGATCTTGACCGCGGACTTATCACGGAAGAACAGGCGCAGGAGTATATCGATCACTTTATTATGAAGCTTCGCCTGGTAAAATTTGCCCGTACTCCGGAATACAATTCCCTTTTCTCCGGAGACCCGACCTGGGTGACTGAATCCATCGGAGGAGTGGGCATCGACGGACGGCCGCTCGTGACGCGTACTTCCTTCCGTTATCTCCATACACTGGACAACCTGGGAACCGCTCCGGAACCGAACCTGACCGTATTATGGTCTACGAGGCTGCCACGGGCTTTTAAAGAATACTGTGCGAAGATGTCTATCAAATCTTCTTCCATTCAATATGAAAATGATGATCTGATGCGTGCTACCCATGGAGATGACTATGCGATCGCATGCTGTGTATCTTCTATGCGTGTCGGAAAGGAAATGCAGTTCTTCGGAGCCAGAGCCAACCTGGCAAAATGCCTCCTGTACGCTATCAACGGCGGTATGGACGAACGGCTGAAGGTACAGGTGGGTCCGAGATACCGCCCGGTAGAAACAGAATATCTGGATTACGATGATGTCATGCAGAAGTTTGACGATATGATGGAATGGCTGGCAGGCCTGTATGTCAACACACTGAACGTCATTCACTATATGCATGACAAATACTGCTATGAAAGGCTTCAGATGGCCCTTCACGACAGAGAAGTGAAACGTTACTTTGCAACCGGTATCGCCGGCCTTTCTGTTGTGGCCGATTCCCTGTCCGCCATCAAATATGCCAAAGTAAAGGCTGTACGTGATGAGGATGGTCTGGTGGTTGATTACGAAGTAGAAGGTGATTTCCCGAAATACGGAAACAATGACGACCGCGTAGATGAAATCGCAGTAGAGCTTGTCCGAAACTTCATGGATAAGATCCGCAAGCATCACACCTACCGTCATTCCATTCCTACTATGTCTATCCTCACCATCACATCCAATGTTGTTTACGGTAAAAAGACCGGAAATACACCGGATGGCAGAAAACAGGGCGAGCCTCTTGCGCCGGGTGCAAACCCGATGCATCAAAGAGACACTCACGGGGCTTTGGCTTCTCTTGCCTCTGTTGCAAAGATCCCATTCCGCCATGCACAGGATGGTATCTCAAATACCTTCTCCATCATTCCGGGAGCGCTCGGAAAAGACGACATGATCTTTGCCGGGGACCTGGATCTTGACAGGCTGGAGGCAGAGTGCGGAAATATGGCGTGCAATATTCCAAATATCGAAGAGAGCATTGACCGCGAGTAATTTAACTGGTATTGTAAATAGAAAGGAGAATCATTATGACAGTAAATAAACAGCAGGTAGATAATCTTGTATCCATGTTAGACGGCTATGTTGAACAGGGCGGACACCATCTGAATGTAAATGTATTCACAAAGGAAACTCTTCTGGATGCCCAGAAGCACCCCGAAAAATATCCACAGCTCACTGTCCGTGTATCGGGATATGCCGTAAACTTCATCAAACTGACGAAAGAGCAGCAGGATGACGTTATTGCCAGGACATTCCACGAAAATCTTTAAGCTATGAAAGGTTTTGTGCATTCAATAGAAAGCTGCGGCACTGTGGACGGTCCCGGGATCCGTTATGTGATCTTCCTTCAGGGCTGTCCCATGCGGTGTCAGTATTGTCATAATCCGGATACATGGGAGTATGGAAAAGGAACGGAAATGACTGTCCAGGAAGTTCTGGAAGGCTTTTATTCCAATCTTCCTTTCTACAGAAATGGAGGAGTGACTGTCACCGGAGGGGAGCCCATGATGCAGATGGATTTTCTGATCGAGGTTTTCCGTGATCTAAAGAAACACGGCATCCACACCTGCATCGATTCTTCGGGAATCATGTTTAATCCTCACAATGATGCCTTTATGAAACGGCTGGATGAACTTTTATCCATGACTGATCTCATCCTTCTGGATATCAAGCATATAGATGACAGACAGCATCAGATTCTGACCGGACATTCCAACCGCCAGATTCTGGCTTTTGCCAAATATCTGGATGAACGGGGTGTCCCTGTATGGATCCGTCACGTTGTCGTCCCCGGCATTACACTGTTCCGGGAATATCTTGAACAGCTCGGAGCATTTATGGGGACTTTAAATAACGTGAAAGCCCTGGATGTGCTTCCCTATCATTCCATGGGAAAAATAAAATATAAAACCCTACATCTTTCCTACCCATTGGAAAATACCAGGGAAGCCACCAGGGAAGAAGCGGCTATGGCAAAACACATTATTTTATCCGCCTACAAAAAGGCTAAAAGTTGAAAATGACATTCAATTTCTTGTCCTAAATTTAGAACATCTTTTTCTCTTGTATATTTGTTTTTTTTGTATTATGATATGTATAAACCAAGTAGACTTATGTTCTATAATGATAAAGGAGGATATACCAATGGCACATGTAATTAGTGATGAATGTGTAAGCTGTGGAGCTTGCGAAGCAGAATGTCCAGTAGGAGCTATTTCTCAGGGCGCTGACCACTATGAAATCGATGCAGACGCTTGTGTTGACTGCGGAGCTTGTGCAGCTCAGTGTCCAACAGGAGCAATTTCCCAGGGCTAATTCATCTCTGGAAACATAAAAACAAAAAAGAAATCAAAAAAGACAGGCTGGTTCGACAGACTGTCTTTTTTTCGTCTCTTTTTGTATTTTCCGGCGGAATATGTAACTAAGATTCCCCGGGCACATCCTCCTTTTGACAATATCTTCACTGTGTACATGCTATACTTGGAATTGCAAAGGGGGTATGAATATGGGAAACGCACTTAACACATTAAGCAGTGCAACAAAAGAAGATACCAAACTATACAATTGTATTAAAGAGCTATATGAACAGGGCGTTCCATTTGACGAGCTGAAAGCTCTCATTCCCGATATGAAACGCACCAGAGAACAGCTCCGCATGAAGCGTATGCTGGAAAATAATAACGAAGTGCTGACAGCTATGATCACAAAAGAACTGTCCTTCCTCCTGGATGCCAAAGAGCGGCAGGAAGAAGAACAGTTCAAACGGCTGGATCAATTGATCCGCCAGCAGCAGTCCTTTCGGAAAGAAGCTGCCAAAGCAGGACCGGCAGAACGGCTGAAACGCCTACTCCTGCCAGGATAAATTGGCAAACTTCGTGTAATCCGGCAGCCATGCCAGATGAACGGTCCCTATGGGGCCGTTTCTTTGTTTTGCGATAATGATCTCCGCCTGATTAGGCGTCTCTGTATCTTTATTATAATAATCGTCACGGTAAATAAACATTACCACATCGGCGTCCTGCTCAATGGCTCCCGACTCTCTAAGGTCGGAAAGCATCGGTCTGTGATCGGGCCTTTGCTCTACCGCACGGCTGAGCTGTGATAATGCGATCACGGGAACATTCAGCTCCCTTGCTACGCCCTTCAGGGATCTGGAAATATCAGAAATTTCCTGCTGACGCGACTCCGCACGCCCGCCTACTCTTCCGGTCATCAGCTGCAGGTAGTCAATGATGATCAGGTGAAGATCCTGCTCCAGCTTATACTTCCTGCATTTGCTTCTTAATTCGGAAATGGAAATTCCCGGCGTATCATCAATAATAAGGTTGGACTTTCCGATAATCCCCGCACTTTCTATCAATTTTTCCCAGTCATCGTCCTTTAAGTTTCCGGTACGAAGGGCCTGAGAATCCACCTGTGACTCCAGGGAAAACAATCGGTTTACCAGCTGCTCCTTGGACATCTCCAAACTGAAAATGGCTACGGTCTTATTGCTTTTAAAAGCCGCATGCTGTGCGATATTCAAAACAAAGGCTGTCTTTCCCATAGAAGGCCTTGCTGCCACAAGGATCAGGTCCGACGGCTGCAGTCCTGACAGCTTGTAATCCAGATCCAGGAATCCGGTAGGAATACCGGTGACAGTCCCCTTCGTCTTTGCCGCCTTCTCGATCCGGTCCAGGGCATTTAAGACAACCTGCTTGATGGGCACATAATCTCCTGTGCTTCTTTTCTGGGCCAGCTCGAAAATGCTCTTTTCCGCTGTCTCCAGGATCGCTTCCATTGAATCGCTTCCTGCATAACAGGAATTTGCAATCTCTTCATTTGTCTTTATAAGCCTGCGGAGCATAGATTTTTCAAACACAATATCCGCATAATATTTAACGTTCGCTGAAGTGGGAACTGCGGCAACCAGATCGCGGACAAATTCCAGACTGGAAATTTCATCCGGTACATCCTTTTCCTTCAGCCTCTCCTGAAGAGTGATCAGGTCCACCGGCTTTCCTTCATTGAAAAGCTCTGTCATAGAGTCAAATATAATGCCGTATGAAGTTTGATAAAAATCTTTGCCGCTGATGATTTCAGAAGCGGTCATGATCGCATCCTTGTCCATCAGCATGGCGCCTACGACAGACTGTTCCGCCTCTATGCTGTGAGGCGGTACACGTTTAATGAGAGCTTCCTCCATCTCCGGCATCGTTCTATGCCTCCTCTGTTACATTTACTTTCAGCTCTACAGTCACTTTCGCGTGAAGTTTTACAGGAACCATGTGAGTTCCCAGGGTTTTCAGCTGTTCCTTAAGCTGGATCTTTTTCTTATCCACTTTCAGTCCCATCTGCTCTTCCACAGCCGACGCAATTTCCTTGGAAGATACAGATCCGAAAGCCTTGCCGCCGTCTCCGGTTTTAATGGAAATGGTCACCTTGCCTTCCTCCAGCTTCTTTCCAAGTTCTTTTGCCGCATCCAGCTGTTCCTGTGCAATCTTCTCCTGATTTGCTTTCTGCAGTTTCAGGTCATTCATATTACTTTTGTTTGCCTCTGCTCCCTTTTTTGTCTTCAGCAGAAAGTTTCTTGCATATCCGTCATTTACCTCTACAATCTCCCCTTTTTTCCCGAGAGACTTTACATCCTCCAATAAAATTACTTTCATCTATATATCTCCTTTTTCTTTCATTTCAGTAAGCACTTTCTTCAGATCCGCCACGGCTTCATCCAGATCCGTATGATCAAACTGGGCTCCTGACGCGTTCATATGACCTCCGCCGCCAAGCCGCTCCATGATCACCTGCACGTTTATCTCATCAATCGAGCGGGCGCTGACATAGATCCTGCCGTTATACACTGTGAGCACAAACGTCGCCTTAATTCCGTCAATGTCAAGCAGTTCGTTGGCTGCCTGAGCCCCAATAATTGTCGGACTTTCGATCTTAAGATTTTCTCCTGTTGCAATTGCAAAATCATCCATATATACTTCCGCTCCGCTGATGATCCGCGCTTTCGCCTGATAGGATTTCAGATCATCCCGAAGAATTTTCCGGATAAACGGGATATCAGCGCCGCACCTTCTTAAGAAGGCCGCCGCCTCAAAAGTACGGACTCCTGTCTTATTCAGGAAATTATTCGTATCGATCATAATTCCTGCATAGAGACTGTTGGCTTCCATGGCCGGTATTTTGACATCATCTACAATATACTGCAGAACTTCTGATACCATCTCACACGCCGACGATGCGTACGGCTCAATGTAGGACAACAATGCACTTTCAATATTATCACTGCTCTGCCTGTGATGATCAAAAACAACCACAGTCTTTGTCATAGTCAGAAGTTCCGGACATTCTGTCATCTTGGGACGGTTGGTATCCACTACGATCACCATGGAACTGTCATCAATCATTTCCTTGGCCTCACCGGAAGTCACAAACATATCATCAGGATAATTGGGATGATTGACAAACTCCTCATACATGACGCGGACAGAGGCGGAAATATTATCCACTACAATATGCGCTTTCTTTTCAAGAGCTGCCGCAGCGCGGTAGATGCCAATTGCCGCTCCCAGGCAGTCCATATCCATCATCTTATGCCCCATAACAAGGATCGTGTCATTGACAGTAATAAATTCGCGGAGTGCTTCTGCTTTTACTCTGGCCTTTACCCTCGTATTTTTGGAGGTCTGCTCCCGTTTGCCTCCGTAGTAAGTAATGCCGCTGCTGTCCTTAATAACCGCCTGATCTCCTCCTCTTGCCAGAGCCAGATCAATGGCTGCCCGGGCATAGGTATAGCTCTGCACGTAAGCAGTCTGGCTAAGTCCGAGACCGATACTTAATGTGGCCGGAATATTATTCCCGATATTTACGGATTTTACATCCTCAAGAAGAGAAAAACGATCCGCTTCCAGTTCCTTGAAGCACTGTTTTTTCATAACGATAAAATATTTATCTGTCTCCATCTTCTTTACGATTCCGTCAAGACGGGCAATATACTGGTTGATCTTCCTGTCGATCAGCGCTACCAGAAGACTCTGGCGCACTTCCTCTACACTGTCGATCACCTCGTCATAATTGTCGATGTAGATCAGACCTGCTACCAGCCGCTGTTCTTCATTTTGACGAAGAGCAGTATTCAGTTCTGTCACATCGGAGAGATAGACCGCAATAAAATATTCCTTCTCTTCCGGCATTTCCAGAAGCTGTTCTGAATTACTGAAGCCTTCCACAGGCACCTTCCTAAGTTCTGCCCGGTACTCTTTATCTTTATAATAGACTTCCATCTCTACCGTCTGATTTTCTTCTTTCGGGAAAATGCTGCGGTTCAGCTCCGGAATGTAACGACTGAGGACATTTTCTCCCTTCAGCTTGCCCCCCAGTATCTCACGGAACTGATCATTCATCCACATCAGCTTCCCATCTTCCAGAAGAAGAGCATATGGTACTGCCAGTTTCTTCAAAAGAGTATTCTGTACGATTCCATACTGGGCTGCAAATTCCACCAGGTCTTTCATAACAAGGGACTTATTATAAAAATACATTACGCCCACGATGACAATATAGATCACAACAAAAAGGCACATCAGCATCCCTGCCTTGCGATCAAGACGATAGATCCATATATTCATTGCGATCAGCAAAATGGACATAACAGCCGGCCATTGCATGTATACTCTTAGTTGTCCTTTTAATCGTACACTTTGTTTTTCTTTCTTCTTCATATTTATATCCCTCAAAAACAATACAACTGCACACTGTATTATACCACTTTTGCCAGTAAAAGGGAAGAATTTTAAATGCCGGCAGTTTTTTTTGCACGAAAGAAGGGGGACAAAGATTTTCCGAAAATCTTCGTCCCCCTTTTCAGCCCGGTCTGCTTTTCTTGAAACAGCAGCCCTTCCTTGCTTTTATGATTCGTATCCGTTAGGATTCTGTGACTGCCATCTCCATGTGTCTTCGCACATTTCATCCAGTCCTCTTTCCGCTTTCCAGCCAAGCACCTTCGCCGCCTTTGCAGGATCTGCATAGCACATTGCAATATCCCCTGCACGGCGCGGTTTGATCTCATAGGGAATCTCTTTCCCGCATGCTTTGGAAAATGCTTTTACCATGTCAAGAACCGAATATCCCTGCCCTGTTCCAAGGTTGATCACATCAAGTCCCGGATTAGTGAAAATATAATTGATGGCTTTCACATGACCGATTGCCAGGTCAACTACATGAATATAATCACGCACTCCTGTTCCGTCCGGCGTGTCATAGTCATCTCCAAATACACCCAGTTTTTCCAGTTTTCCTACTGCCACCTGTGAAATATACGGCATAAGGTTGTTGGGGATTCCTTTCGGATCCTCTCCGATACGGCCGCTCTTGTGCGCTCCCACCGGATTGAAATAACGAAGAAGGATCACATTCCATTCCGGATCCGCTTTCTGCAGATCTGTCATGATCTGTTCCATCATGGATTTTGTCCATCCGTACGGATTCGTGCACTGTCCCTTCGGGCATGCCTCCGTGATCGGCATTTCTTCCGGGCTTCCGTATACAGTTGCAGAAGAACTGAATACGATATTCTTTACGCCGACTTCTCTCATTACGTTCATCAGTGTTAAAGTTCCGGTAATATTATTCTGATAATACTCCAGAGGCTTGCGCACAGATTCTCCTACTGCCTTAAGGGCCGCACAGTGGATCACTGCATCGATCTTCTCTGCCTCAAACATAGCTTTTAACGCTTCTGCGTCCAGAACATCTCCTTCATAAAACTGAACGCTTTTTCCTGTAAGCTCTTCCACACGCTTCAGGGATTCTTTAGAGGAATTACAGAGATTATCATACACAACAACCTCATAACCTTCATTCAGAAGTTCCAGGGCTGTGTGGCTTCCGATATATCCTGCACCGCCTGTGATCAATATTTTCATTTTAATTACCTCCTCATATACGGACTATGTTTTGATGGATCAACTATACTTTGATTATAATCATCACATCTTATAAATACTATAAACATCATGGTGAAAACTATAAAAATATTGCGTTTTATGCTTCCTCCCAGAGATGCTGCGGATAAACTCCTTCATCCTTCATTCTCTGGATCGCTTCCATAACAACCGGCTTGTCCTCTTTATAAGTCACTCCATACCACTTGTCCCTGGATTTCAGGACTGCTGCCGTCGCTTTTCCCTCTCCGATCAGATCGCTGACAACAGTAGGAAGGAAATATTCGCACTTCATCGGATTGCTCTTCAGGCCTTCCTCTAAGAATGCAGGGAATCTTTCCTTGATCTCTTTCAAAATGCTGGCTGTAAATCCCCACATATTCATGGAAACTGTTGTGTCTGCCGGAACGAATGTCCAGGTTGCTCCTTCATCCTCGGAATAGGCAATTCCGCCTTCTCTCTTCTCGATCCTGGTTCTTTCATGAATACCTGTCAGCTCGCCCTTTTCATTCATGTCGCACAGACCTCTGGCCACATGTCCGTTATCTGTAACCGTATTTCCCAGTTCATACCCTACCATAGTATAACGATATTTCTCATCATCCTCATGAGATGCAAGATAATCATAGATCAGTTCAAATGCTTCCCGTCCGTAATAGTCATCAGCATTGATTACCGCAAACGGTCCGTCGATCTCATCGATCGCACTTAATACCGCATGGGCCGTTCCCCATGGTTTCACTCTTCCTTCCGGCACTTCAAAGCCTTCCGGAATATTCTGAATATCCTGGTATGCATAGGCAACATCCATATATTTACTGATGCGTTCTCCTACATTCTCCTTGAAATCCTTCTCTATCTCATGCTTAATAATAAAGACAACCTTTTCAAATCCGGCTCTTTTCGCATCATACATGGAAAAATCCATAATAATATGCCCTTCTTTGTCTACCGGATCGATCTGCTTTAAGCCGCCGTATCTGCTTCCCATTCCTGCTGCCATAATTACTAAAACTGGTTTTTTCATCACTTTCATTTCCTTTCCAAAATTACACAGCCTGTCCGCTGCTGTCCTTTGTACATTTACGCTTATTGTAGTATAAAGAGCCAAAAAAATCTTTATCCTATTTTTTAATTGATTTGTACAATCTGCACTTTCTTTTTGCCTTTTTTACAAAATCAGGGTATAATGTTCACGTAAGCAAAGAGCCATGCAGAAATACAAGAGATCAGCAGAGGCTGCTTGCAGACACTGTTGGTATCTTGTATTTCTATAGGGCGAATGCCCGTGAGCGAGAGGCTCTGCCTCGAGCTTGCAGGCCTCTTTGCGGGGACTTATCTTTCATAGGCGAATGCCCGTGAGCGAGAGGCTCTGCCTCGAGCTTGCATGGCTCTTTGAGAGAGCTCGTTTTTCGTATAGTGAATGCGCTATACGTCGCTGCACGGAAGCAAACAAAAAATCAGGAGAACAATATTCTATGGCATATGACGGTATCAAACTAAAAAATTCCATATCGATCGAAAAGCTCTACAGCATTCACTATTTTGAATATATGAGTGATTTTAAATTTCCAGGGGAAACCCATGATTTCTGGGAGTTTGTGTGTGTAGATAAAGGGGAGGTATCCGTCACGGGCGGGGATCGGCAGTTTGTCCTGAAACGGGGCGAAATCGCCTTCCATCAGCCCAATGAATTCCACAGCGTAGAGGCAACGCGGGGAATCGCACCCAATCTGGTCGTTATTTCTTTTGGATGCACGGATCCCGCCATGGATTTTTTCAGAAACCGTATCCTTCAGATCGATGAGAAAGAACGGATGATCCTGGCCGATATCGTCATTGAAGCAAGACGCTGCTTTGACTGTCGCCTGGATGATCCCTATCTGCAAAATATGCCTACAAAAGAGCCTGACGCTTTTGGCGCTCAGCAGATGATCCGCCTCTACCTGGAGCATTTTCTCATCCACATGCTCCGCCGGTACTCCAACCCTATGATACTGCCCAAAAGCTCCCTTCGTCCTCTTCCTCTCAAAGCGACCAAAAAGAGGAGTGATATCGAACTTTTCAATCGCGTGGTGGACTATCTGGAGGCTCATCTGGACAGTCATGTTACCATTGAGCAGATCTGCCGCGAAAACCTGATCGGCCGTTCACAGCTGCAGAAAATTTTCCGGGAACAGAGCAGCCTTGGTATCATTGAATATTTTTCCCTTATGAAAATCAACGCAGCCAAGCAGCTCATCCGCACAAACAAAATGAATTTCACGCAGATTTCCGAGCAGCTTGGCTACACATCCATTCACTATTTTTCCCGGCAATTTAAAAAAGTAACCGGAATGACACCTTCCGAATATGCCTCTTCCATTAAGGCAATGGCAGACAGAAAGTTTTAACCGAAAACATATTTCTTAAAAACTTCTCCCCGCTCTTCAAAATTTTTGAAGATTCCATAACTTGCCGCCGCTGGTGAGAGTATGCAGGCGCTGCCCTCCTCTCCCAGCTTTCCCGCAAGTTCCACAGCATCTTTCAGGTGATCTACAAGACAAAGTTTTCCACTTCCGAAAAGCGTCGGATATCGCTCTTCTATTTCACTGTAGATCCGTTTCCCTGTTGCTTCCATCAGAATAATGTGTTTTACACTGCTGCCGGCAAGATATTCTTCCAGCTGATCATAATCCACACCTCTGTCCATACCGCCAATCAGTATGCTTCCTGCGTTTTTAATACTCTCAAGCGCCTGGATCGTCGTTTCCCCGATTGTGGAAATGGAATCGTCATAAAAGCGGATTCCGTCTTTTATCCCCAGATATTGAAGCCTGTGGGGAAGGGTTTGATAACTGCGAAGTCCTTTCAGAAACTGTTCATCCGTAAGAGAAAATTCCTTACATATTCCATAAACCATGGCAATATCAAAATAATTATGCTGACCGATGAGGGAAATCCCCTGTTCCGGAATGCGAAGACCGCTGCCTCTGTAGCGCACTGCATTTCCAGCCACTTCAATATCTCCTCTGCCGGAAGGACTTTCTCCCTCGGGGATCAAAACCGCCGAGATCACTTCACCTTTACATGGCACGCCGGCGCTTTCCGGGCCTGCCCCCTCCACTTCATGTCCGGGAAGAAATTCCATATTGCAGAAAAGAAGATCCTCCTTTTCCTGCCATGCATAGATATTCTGTTTTGCCCGGACATACGCCGCCATCGTTCCATAATGATCGAGATGCTCCTCATAAAGATTCAGAAGCACCGCTATATGAGGAGAAACAGTGATATATTCCAGCTGATGGCAGGATAATTCCAGTACAATGACCTCTCCCACTGTAATGTCTTCCGCAATATCAAACACCGGGATACCGATATTTCCTGCAAGCACGACGTCCTCTCCGTTCTCTTTCAAAACATGATACAAAAGAGTGGATGTGGTACTCTTTCCCTTTGTCCCGGTAATTCCCACGATCTGACTGCGGAATTTACTGATAAAAAGTCCGGTCTGAGACACAAACTGGCACTTATAGTTTTCTATTTTTTCCGGCAGAACAATACCCGGAGTCTTAAAGACAATATCATAGGAATCAAGGAGTTCCTTGTCCATATAATGCGTTCCCGATATGACCGGAATCTCCTCTTCTCCGGATTCCTTTACCTCCACCGGGTTCTGATCCGCCACTGCCAGCTCCTTATATCCTCCTGCCTTCCGGATCATACGCAGACTGGATCTTCCCTCTCTTCCAAGTCCAAGAACCAGAACTTTTTTATTTTCTACGGTCTGGCGTATTTTTTCCAGCATGTTACCTTTCCCCTTTCGTGCATTCTCTCCTTACCAGTTCAAGATACCTCTCCGGAAGGAGATTTTCTTCATCGAAATACCGGAAAAATCTTCCGGACGCGGGGTCGTTTTCTCTGTACAGCCCATTCAGCACGTAATAACGGAAAAGTCCGGGCAGTTTTTTCAGATCTTTCTCTTGCCCCATCATCCGGTCAATAGTCAGGGAAATTGCCGCATTCACCTCGTCTCTGCTTCCCACACACTCAAAAGGTTTCTCCTTTTCCATGCCTGTAAGCTTGCGGAAATCTTCTGTCATATCCGGATCATTCAGCATATCTCTTCCGAAAATGCGGATGATTTCTTCTCCGGAAAGGAAAGGTGATAAAATCAGACACACAAAGAGACATTTCGGACAGTGCCCGCACCATTTATCCTCTTTGCTCCCCGCATTGCAGCTTCGGAAAATATCGTGAAACTCCCGGCATTTTGCAAAATACCCGGCAATCTGAAACTCACTTAACGGGCGCAGCATACTGAAGTAATATGTTCCGCTTCCAATATATTCTGCCTCATAGTCATGAAATGCCTTCTCAAAACGAAAACTCTTGGAATACTGGTGATTTACCGTGCTTCCCTCCACCGTGCTTTCATTAGCGCTGGATTCATTGGAAAGGACAATATATTTTTTCCCTTCCATATATGCTGCGATCGTTGCAGAAAATGCCACAATTGCCGAAAAAGGCGTATGGCCGTTCAGATATCCCTGCTTATTCAGCTCCAGCATGTTTTTATCCAGCGTCCTCTTTACACAGCACATCTGCGCTTCTCCATAGCCGGCTCTTTCTACCGTTTTCAGTGTCGCTCCCCTGGGATTGATAATATAACAGCAGTTTGTCTCCTTTTCTCCTTTCAGAAGCGAAAGAGTTACGGCAGAATCCTTTCCTCCTCCGACAGGCACAAGGCATCCTTCCAGCCGGCGGTCAGATAAAGCGTCGGCGCTGATTTCCTGCCCTGCAGAAACAATTTCCATAAAATCTTCCTGATTCTCACTGATTCCATTTGTATAGTAAAATTCTCCCAGTCCGTTAAAATACAGATCCTTCCACCACAGGATCTGCTCCGCCGTCAAAGCCCCGGCTTCCACGATCACTTTCGGCGGGCAGGCGATCTTCCAGTAGCTGATCAGCTCTACCATACCCAGGGAAAATGCCAGATTACGAAATGTACTGTCATCAGCATACTTTCTATTCTCCTCATCTTTTTTGGGAAATTCCCAGGTGGGATGAAAAGAGGACAGGCCCGGGATTTCGAAATCATATTCCAGGCATATCCTCTCTTTTTCTTCTTTTATCTGATACCCGTGATAAATAAATTCCGGGTAATCTTTACGCAGTTGTGTATATGAAAACATTATGATACCTTCCTTGTATATGTTCTTCTGTATATATTATCTCATTTTCAGCGTTTTCTCAAGTCATTCCAGGTCTTTGGGGAAAATGTCACTTTTCCCGGAAAGAAAATAATTGACAATTTCACCTTTCCATGATAAAGTTTCTATAAACCAGTGAAGAAGAGTAAGTACTTTTTGACATTTGTCTCACAGAGAGCTGCAGGCGGTGGGATTGCGGCAGATCAAACCAAAAAGGAATGGGCTTCTGAGGGCGAGCGGAATACAGTAGTATGCAAGCCGGAGAGAGAACTCCGTTATCAAAGACAGCATATGTCAGTATGCATGAGAGGATGTTTTACATCAAGCCGGGTGGCACCGCAGGAGTTTTATCATTGATTTTTCAGTATAACAAGCTCTTGTCCCTGCATTTTATCTGCAGGGGCAGGAGCTTTTTTTCTTCTCTCCCTGCAGAAAAGCATCATCACATTTCAAGTTTATTTTATTCAGAAAGGAGAACAGACACATGGAAAAGAAAATCCCTTACAAAATTTATCTGGAAGAAAGCGAAATGCCAAAAGAATGGTACAATGTCAGAGCTGATATGACAAACAAACCGGCTCCCCTTTTAAATCCCGGGACTTTAAAACCAATGACTGCCGAAGAACTGGGCACTGTATTTTGTGAGGAACTGGTAAAACAGGAACTGGACAATGACAACCGCTATATTCCTATTCCGCAGAAAATTCAGGATTTTTATAAAATGTACCGTCCCGCTCCCCTGGTAAGAGCTTATTGCCTGGAAGAAAAACTCCAGACTCCCGCAAAAATCTACTACAAATTTGAGGGCAATAATACAAGCGGAAGCCACAAGTTAAATTCTGCCATCGCCCAGGCATTTTATGCCAAAGACCAGGGACTGAAAGGCGTGACAACAGAAACCGGCGCCGGGCAGTGGGGAACCGCTCTTTCCATGGCATGTTCCTACCTGGATCTGGACTGCAAGGTATTTATGGTTAAATGTTCCTATGAGCAGAAACCGTTCCGCCGGGAAGTCATGCGGACCTACGGCGCGTCCGTCACTCCCTCCCCTTCGGAAACAACAGAAATCGGACGCAAAATCCTCTCTGAACATCCAGGCACATCCGGAAGCCTTGGCTGTGCCATTTCTGAGGCAGTAGAGGTTGCTACACATACAGACGGATACCGCTATGTCCTGGGAAGCGTGCTGAATCAGGTACTGCTCCACCAGTCCATCATTGGAATGGAGACCAAGATCGCCATGGATAAATACGGCATTAAACCAGACATCATTATCGGGTGCGCCGGCGGCGGTTCCAACTTGGGCGGATTGATTTCACCATTTATGGGAGAAAAGCTGCGGGGCGAAGCGGATTACCAGTTTATCGCAGTAGAACCGGCCTCTTGCCCCAGCCTCACAAGAGGCGTATACGCATACGATTTCTGCGATACCGGAATGGTTTGTCCTCTTGCAAAAATGTACACTCTCGGAAGCGGATTCATTCCTTCTCCCAATCACGCCGGCGGCCTTCGCTATCACGGCATGAGCTCTATTTTGTCACAGCTTTACCATGACGGCTACATGGAAGCCCGCTCTGTAGAGCAGACCTCTATCTTCGCCGCTGCCGAACAGTTCGCACGGGTAGAAGGAATCCTTCCTGCACCTGAAAGCAGTCACGCTATCCGCGTTGCCATTGATGAGGCAATGAAATGTAAAGAAACCGGAGAAGAAAAAACCATTCTCTTCGGGCTTACAGGTACCGGATATTTTGATATGGTTGCATATGAAAAATACCACAACGGGCAGATGAGCGACTACATTCCGACCGACGCTGACCTTCAGATCGGATTCGACGGGATTCCGAAATTCCCGGGAAATGAGATCAAATAGACAAAAAACGTCCCCAACTATGGATTTTCTCTTCATAGTTGGGGACATCTTCTTTCTTCTACACTGCAGCCAGCGTTTTCAATCCATCCAGGATTTCTTTTTCCACATCGAGTGAAAAACCATCCACACTCAGCGTCTGTTCCTTTGTCACGCCGTCCACGCTTCCCATATTTACGATCAGGGAGAGATACTCTTTGATTTCGGAAAACCCGGGTAAAACTTTTGTTCCGGTCATTTTCTGAATATAGGCTGCGATTGCATATGCACCCCAGTTGGAAACCGTCGCAATGACCAGAGTGTCTACCTTCACTTTACAGGGAACAAGTTCCAGTTTACCGGAAATAACCTCTTTTAAATTGCCCATGCCAATCTCATTTCCGCCGTCACCCACTCCAAATGTCGGGATTCCCTGCTTTCTTGCCTGAATAAACAGCCAGTCTGTCCGGGCTGTATATTCTTTAATGCTGACTCCGCGCATGTTGGCATAATCATTCTTTACATTTCGGCCGCAGCGCTCAATGGAAATCAGTGCTGTCGGTGCAAATTTCTCCAACAACGCCTCATACTTTTCTGCTCCATCCTCTACATCGACATAACATACTTCCAGATCTGCCGCTTCAAAAAATCCCCGGCAAAATTCATCTGTGATAATAACCGGATAAAAACCCTGTTTTTCCAATGCTTTTGCCAATACAACCGTCCCAAGAGGTCCATCTGTTTCCGCATGTCCCGCTACATAAAATCCGGTCGTTAAAAGGATCGTCCCTTTTTCCAACTCCAGAATCCTTCTTGCAGCCTGTCTGCAGTAATCCCTGGACATGTAGCTGCGTAGCACCGTCATTCCCCGTTTCGAATGGCGAAGTACTACATCTTCGATTGTTTCACTTTTTACCTGCGCTGCCGCTCCCAATTGCATCTCTTCCTTTCTGTTATCATTTCTTCTGTCATTCAGGCGCCGGCTTAAAATGAATGCGCCTGTCTCTGGCCTACGATTTTTTCAAGAGGAACGATCTCTATTCCCTCCTGCACCAGGGTTTTCCTGATCTTTTCCACAAAAGCCAATGCCTTTTCCCCATCGCCGTGGACACAGATGGAATCCGCCTGCACTTCGATGTCTTTTCCTGTAATGGCCGTTACTTTTCCTTCTTTTATCATACGGACAACTCTTTCAATTGCTTCTTCCTCATTTGTGATCATTGCGCCCGGCCTGCTTCTTGCCACCAGTGAACCGTCTTCTTCGTAAGCCCGGTCTGCAAAAACCTCTTTCGCTGACCGAAGCCCGGTCTTTTCAGCCGCCTTCAACATTTCACTGCCGGACAGTCCCAGAAGGATAAGCCCGGGATCTACTTCATAAATCCCCTCGCAAATAGCTTCTGCCAGTTTTGCATCCTTCCCTGCCATGTTGTACATAGCCCCATGAGGCTTTACATGCCGCACCGACATTCCCTGTGCCTTTGCAATAGCCTGAAGCGCTCCTACCTGATACTGCACCATCGCTTTTACTTCTGCAGGAGAAGCTGAAAGATTTCTTCTTCCAAACCCAACCAGATCAGGATAACCTGGATGCGCTCCCACAGATACCTGATTTTCCTTTGCCAGCGCTACTGTCTTCATCATAACAAGCGGATCTGATGCATGAAAACCGCAGGCTATATTCGCAGATGAAATAAAGGGGATCACTTCCTCATCCATCCCGCACTTATAATTTCCGAAACTTTCTCCAAGGTCACAGTTTAAATCTACAAAATACATCGTTTCTTCCTCGTTTCACTCTGATTTAATACTTAAGCTCTACATTCTTTATGTCTGTGATCAGCATATGCCCTGGTGAATGTGTGATAACAATCTCCGGTTTTACATTCATAACAACATTCTGGGGCGTAACGCCGCAAGGCCAGAATACCGGAACCTCTCCTTCTTTGATGGTAACATCATCTCCAAAATCCGGTTTATGGATATCTGAAATGCCGATCACTGACGGATCCCCGATATGGATAGGAGCGCCATGCACCCTCGGCATCTCTCCGGTTACCAGCACCGCTTTCACTACCTGATCGTAAGGCATGGGCCGCATGCTCACCACCATGTTGCCTTTAAAAATTCCCGCCGGAGTACAGGGAATATTTGTCTTAAACATAGGGACATTGCAGTGTTCTTCAATCTGCCGCACCGGAACGCCCACATCCAGAAGCCCTGATTCAAAGGAAAAGCTGCATCCTATCAGAAAACTGACAAAGTCATCCTGCCAAAATTCCTCCACATTTGTATATTCTCCTGCCAGCTCTCCTTTTCTGTAAATTCTGTATTTCGGAATATCTCTGGCAATGTCCACATCTTTTGCAATATAATGAAGCTGCCTGCTTCCCACATCACTGACTTCCAGAACCGGGCAGGATTTTGGGTTCCTCTGTGTAAATAAAAGGAAATCATAAGCCAGATCCTTCGGAAGGATCACAAGATTTGCCTGTGCGTATCCGGCACACATCCCGGAAGTCTGTCCGGTTATCTTCTCTTCTCTTATCAGTGCCCGCGCCTGTGCGGGCGTCATTGTACTGTAATCCATAACTATTTCCCCCTCTTCATGCAGTCTGTCTGCTGCGATTCATTGATTCTTTGCGCCTCTTCCACGCTGATCTTTACAAAACGAACCTGATCTCCCGGCTTGCCCTGTACAAGTTTGGGAATATCAAAGGAACACACTACGGCGATTTTGGCATATCCGCCTGTTGTCTGCCGGTCAGCAAGCAAAATAATAGGCTTCCCGCTTGCAGGCACCTGTATCGCTCCAAAAGCAATGCCGTCAGAAATGATATCCGTCCCGTTTACGCTCTCGATCGGTTCTCCCTCCATGCGGTAACCCATACGGTCGCTCTGATCAGAAATTGTATAAGTTCCGCCGTAAAAGGTTTCTTTGCCTTTGTCGCTGAAATATTCTGCCTGGGGACCTTCAATCACTCTCACCTCAATGGGAGAACCATAAAATTCCGCTTTCGCCCGCCGCTCTTTTACTTCTTCAAAAGAGGCATGCGGCGTTCCCGTCTTCAGCACATCTCCCGCTTTTAGCGCCCGTCCTTCATAGCCTCCCATGGCACATTTCAGATTCGTGGACCTGCTTCCCATTACGATCGGGACGTCAATACCTCCGCCAAAGGCAATATAAGTTCTGCATCCGCTTTTCACCATACCAAGAGAAACCGTATCTCCCGCCTGCAAGAGATACGGGCGGTTCATTTCAGCCGCTTCCCCGTTAATCTGCGGTTCCATGTCCGCCCCTGTAAAGGCGATCAGTGTATCTTCATCCACTTCCATCATTCCGCCAAACAAAGTGGCCTCCAGTACCGCTTCTCCTGCAGGATTTCCCACCAGTTCGTTGGCCTGTTTATAGGCTTTCTGATCCATTACTCCGGAAGTCTGGATACCGGAATTTTGATATCCATAACGCCCGGCGTCCTGCACTGTCGTGAGTGCACCCGGTATAATAACTTTTACAGACATCTATGCATCCTCCTCCAAAACCTCTACCTGATATGTGCCGTTTACGATCATACGGCGGATATCATAATAATCATCTATCGTGATCGGAATAAAACGGATAAATTCTCCCGCCTTACAGAGGATCGGCTCCTCCCGGTCAGGATCGTAAAAATCCACCGGAGTGCCTCCCATCAGGCGCCAGCCTCCCGGCGATGCCAGCGGATACACACCTGTTTGATTTCCCCCGATCCCTACTGCTCCCGGCTGAATTTTCACCCGCGGAGTTTTCAGCCTCGGGATCTCGATCCTTTTATCCAATCCTCCCAGATATACAAATCCGGGAAGAAATCCCATCATATAAATTTTATAGTCTACCGAACTGTGGATTGCGATAATTTCATCCCGGTCCAGCCCGGTGTAAGCTTCCATATCTGCCAGATCCTGGCCGAATCTCGCCCCATAGCAGCAAGGAATTTTTAAAATTCTTTTCTTCTTTTCCCCTGATCCTGCTCCTATCTCCCCGCTGTTTTCAAGCACCGCCTTCAGCTTCGCATAGCTTGTCAGGAACGGATCATAATAGACCATCAGTGAACGGAAGGTTGGAACAAGCTCCACAATTCCCGGGATCTGCTCCTCTTCAATCCTTCTTGCAAGTGTATGTACCTGATCGTTAATCCTGGTATCGATCGCATTACCGAATTCTACAACCATTGCTCTGTCACCGGATGGCATAAATTTTACTTCTCCCATGACTTCACCTTTCAAATTTTTTCATTAAAATCCACTATTTTTCTTCTTTTGTCGCTTCATAAAATTCATCCAGTAAAGCTTTTCGAAGCTTTTCCAGAAGCTCAGGATTCTTTCCTCCTACCGGTTTTCCGTCAATCTCGTTTGCATAGAGGCAAAGATTGCTTGAGCTGGTAACAATCACTTCTTCAGCTGCGAAAAGATCTTCCAGAGTATACGGTGTCTCACTAACCGGAATTTCCAGCTTTTTGCACATCCTGATCAGGTGTGCCCTGGCAATTCCCGGAAGGATCAGATTATCGGTAGGCGCTGTAACCAGTTTTCCGTCTTTGATAATATGAACATTGCTGTGTGCACATTCTGTTACTCTGCCTCCCGGACGGTAGAAGACCGCCTCCTGGCAACCGGCCTGTTTCGCCTTCTCTGTCGCCACACAGGAAGGGATCAGATTCAGCGTCTTGATATTACAGTGCAAAAATCTGGTATCTTCCAACGTGATCAGACGGATCGGCTGCGTGCCGTCAGAAATTTCCGCCGGTTTCAGCATGATCCACAGATTCCCCGCTCCTTCTGTAAAAGCATGGTTCCTGATTCCGCTTCCCCTTGTCACCTGATAGTACACAAATAAGTTGCCTGTATCCATTTTATTTACCATTTCCTGCAGAATTTCTTTTAGCTCTGCCTTGGTAACCGGCATCTTAATATCAAGCAGTCCGGCACTGTTAAAGAAACGGTCTATATGTTCATCAAGGGCAAAAATTTTGTAGTTTCTGGAAGGACCTGCATCATATACTCCATCCCCAAACCAACATACTCTGTCGTTCATAGGAATCATCATTTCATCCAGTTCCCCATATCTCCCATTGTAATAACCCAGTGTTTTCATACAAACTCTCCTTTTCATTCTTAATTTTCTTCAATGCCCCGCTCGCATCTTGCAGAGCGTTTTATTTAATAGGGAACGAAGTTTCCTATTTAAATAAAAAAGAACGCAAAAAAGCTGTCTGCTGACATCTTTGCCTGCGTTCTTTCACAATCTGTCTGTATTGTATTCCTTTCTAATTTATATGTCAAGGAATTTTTCATTTCTTTCAGCCATGAAATTTTCATTTCAAAGCCGGATCAAATAAGGCGGCTTCCCAGAGTAAAAAAAGACCCTTCGGCAGGGTGATTTCCCAACCGACGGGCCTTTTATTCTTTCTGATTACTCCTGAACGTATGGCATCAAAGCAATATGTCTTGCTCTTTTAATTGCAACTGTAAGAGCTCTCTGATGCTTTGCACAGTTTCCTGTAATTCTTCTCGGAAGGATTTTTCCTCTTTCAGAGATGTATTTTCTTAATTTTGCTACATCCTTGTAATCGATTTCGTTATTTTCTTTGCCGCAGAATACGCATACTTTTTTTCTTCTGCGTCCGCCGCCTCTTTTCTTAAAACCGCCTTCCGGACGATTTCCTTTTTCAAAAGCCATGATAATTTCTCCTTTCTATCAAGTTTATTAAGCTGCCTTCAGCCTAATTAAACGGTAATTCTTCATCAATTCCATCCGGAATGTTCATGAAGCCGTCACCTGCTGGTGCGCTCGGTGCCGGTGCGGGAGCTGACTGGAAGCCGCCTGCATTTGCATCACTGGACGCTTTGCTCTCGGCAAATTCCTGTTCTTCCACTACTACCTCTGTTGTATATACTTTCACGCCATCTCTGTTGGTGTAGCTTCCTGTCTGGATACGTCCGCTGACAACGACTTTAAGTCCCTGACGATAATATCTCTCCGCATGTTCAGCCTGTCTGCCGAAAGCAACACACTGGATAAAATCAGCGCTCTGTTCTCCGTCACGTCTGAATCTGCGGTCTACAGCAAGTGTATATCTGGCAATAGCCAGAGGATTTTCTCCCTGTGAATATCTTACTTCAGGGTCTCTTGTCAAACGTCCCATCAAAATTACTTTATTCATTCTTTTACCTCTCTTCTTCTATGCCTCTTGTTTTACGCATAAATATCTGAGTACGTTATCCATGATGCGGATTCTCTGTTCGATCTCGCCTGGAGTTGTAGCATCAGATTCGAAGTGGATGAAGTAATAATATGCTTCTTTCATTTTCTGAATTTCGTAAGCCAGTCTCTTCTTACCCCATTCATCAACGTCAGTCACATTTCCGCCGAAACGAGTAATTAATGCTTTTACTTTTTCGATTACCTGTGCCCTTTCATCGTCTTCGATTTTTGCATTGACTACAACAGCTAACTCATATTTGTTCATGTAGTGTGCACCTCCTTTTGGTCTTTTGGCCCCCTGTTTTCCTGCGGGGAGCAAGGATATTCTTCTGTCATGCGCCTTGCATGACCAGACGAATACTAATATATCACGATTTAAAATGATACCATAACGCCCCGGTGATTTCAAGCTTTTTTTCTTAAATCCCTCGTATTTTTCTCCACCAGTTTTCTGGCGATCATGATCTGATGTCCGCACCCCATACATTTCAGTCGAAAATCTGCTCCGACTCTCAGGATTTCCCACTCAAAACTACCGCAGGGATGCTTTTTTTTCATTTTCACAATGTCTCCCACTTCATAAGTATACTGCGGCATAATCTCCTCCTTACACACTTTTTTATTCTTCTATCTGCTTTTCTTCTTCTTTTACTCCCACAACTACCATCCTGTGCTCATCACTTGCCCTGGTACAGGTAGACAGAGTCACCACCGTATCCTCTGCCGTAACTTCGACGCCGGTGTCATATTCGGACGCCTCTTTTGTATAATCAAGAAAAGCCTCATAGGCAGCGTCGTCTGCAAATTCTGTCAGATATGTATCAGAAGTATCTGTCACTACTCCTGCCGCATAAATATGATAAGTAATCTCCCGTCCGTCCGGCGTGTAAATATAGAAATAAGGATTCTCTTCCCAAAAAGATTTTTCTTCATATTTTGCCAGATCATGGAACATGGAATTATCATTCATGCGGTGTCCGTAAATAATAGTATTTCTGTCATTAAAATCCGGATTATTATATGTGTTTACAAAAATTGCACCTACCGTATTATCATTTGCAGAAAATGTCTTGTCCAGATATGTGCTGTTATCTGTTGTCTGCACCACCGGATAGTTGATCTGTGACGGTTCCGGATCGAAACGTATCCATCCAACTGTATCCGGGTTGATCTCCATCAGTGCATCAAAATCTACCTGAAATTGCTCTTCCCCATCTTCTGCCTTTTCCTGTGTCACTGCCATCTCACGAACCTGGTCATATTCCTGACGCCCTTCCTGATATCCGGATATGATCCGGTAAAGTTGAAATCCCGACACACAGAATACAATAATTGCAACTACCAGTACAATATTGCTTATCAGTCTTCCTTTCCCTGCCGACTTTTTCTTTTTCCTTTTACTTCTGCTGCCGGTACTGTTGGTTCTTTTTGTATCCTCATCCCTCATTGCCGTCCGCTTTTCCGATACTGGTTTTCTTCTTCCTCTATGATAATGTTTCCGTTCGCCCATTTTTATCCTCCTTCTCTTCATCCGCCATGCAAGCTCGCCCCCTCCGGGGGTCTCGCTCGCGGGCTTTCGCCCTATGCCAGGCTTTCTTTCCCCTCATCCGCCATGCAAGCTCGCCCCTCCGGGTCTCGCTCGCGGGCTTTCGCCCTATAGAAATGCAAGACGTCCAAATTGCATGCAAGCATGCATTTGTCCCTCTTGTATTTCTGCATGGCTCAATGCCTACGCGGATATTATACCACATTCCCGAAGAGGTCTTCTATTATTTTATATATTTTTAATGGGGAGTTTATTGACTTTGACGATGGTAAGTGTATCATTCCTGTTAGGAGGGTGATAATATCATGAAAGAAAAACTGATCCGTTTTATGGCAGGCCGTTACGGCTTTGATTCTTTAGGAAAAGCTACTATAATTGCTGCTCTTGCTGCTGTTGTTCTCGCCAGTCTTTTTGACATTCCGGTTCTGTCCTGGCTGGCCTGGGCGCTGATTATTTATGCTTATTTCCGTATGTTTTCACGTAATATTTACAAACGTTCTGCTGAAAACCAGACATACCTTGCCAAAACGCGCCGGCTCCGCACCTGGTTTTCTACACAGAAAAATCTTCTGGCACAGAGAAAGACACATCATATCTACAAATGTCCCACCTGCCGCCAGAAAATCCGTGTACCGAAAGGAAAAGGAAAGATCGAAATCCGCTGTCCCAAATGTCAGACACGCTTTATTAAAAAGAGTTAGAAAGGAGAGATTCACAAATGCTGGAATACCTTGTTTTATATAATAGCCAGTCAGGCAATACAAAAAATCTGGCGGCCTCTGTCTTCTCTGCTCTGCCGGGGAACTCAAAAGATCTCATCGACATTACGACAGAAAAAAGTATACCAGAGGCGCGCCTTTATTTCATCGGCTTCTGTGTCCACCGGGGCACATGCGCTTTAGAAGTGAGCAATTTTATCCAAAGTCTCACCGGAAAAGATATCGCTCTGTTCGGCACCTGCGGTATGGGAAATTCTCCCGAATACTATAAAATGATCGAGCAAAATGTCAGTATCTGGATCAACGATACCTGCCGCTATCTGGGCGCGTACCTCTGCCAGGGGAAAATGCCTCTTCAGGTGCGTAACAAATATGAAACTATGCGCACTGATGAAAATTCCGAACAAATTGATATGTTCATCCGAAATTTCGATATGGCTATGACCCATCCTGATACAGAAGATTATCAGAAGGCCCAGGAATTTGCCATTGCCTGTATTTCATCTGCTGACAGTTCCATTTAAATTGTTTTTATTCGGGAAGGTGCATCTCTGTTCTCCTTCTGCATCTGTCTTCGGATATTCGCAGTATCAGGGCGAGAAATGCCGTTAAAATCTGGGAAGCAACCACGCTCCACCACACGCCGGTCTGGCCCCAGATTCCCGGAAGGATAAACAATAATATCAATAGCAGAACCGGTTCTGCATAGACACACAGATAGGAATAAATGTTATTTTCTGTTGCATAAAACCCAGATGTTGTAATTCTTGAAAAAGCATAAAAGATCAATCCGACAAGAAATACCGGCAGTATATCCGCTACTAAGCGCCTCGTACTTTCTGACGCTCCAAACAGTTCTCCCAGGCTGGTTCTGGTAAAAAACAGTACTGCATTGCTGATGAGCGCCAGCCCCACCGCGCTGATATACGCAATATTCTGTACTTTTCTGACCTCTTCTCTTTTCCCTTCACCATAATACCTGCTCATAAGCGGCTGACTTCCGTCTCCAACGCCCTGCATCAGCATTTGAACAACAGAAAGCACATATGCGATACAGGCATAGCAGGCTACTGCCGCTTCTTTGCCGTGCATCATAGAAAAGCGGTTGATCAGCATAAGAGATATCATGGGAGAGAGTGTCAGGCCGAATGGGGCGATACCAATCCTGAAAATATTCCATGACATTCGTCCGAATCCGGGCAGAGAGCCAATGACCGGCAGTTTCCGGTAGATCAGATAGAAAAGTGCCTCCACAGTTGTCACCAATTGCCCCAGGACAGTAGCCAGCGCCGCTCCCTTTGTTCCCATATCAAACACCCATACCATCAGATAATCCAGCAGGATATTCGTCAGAAATCCCGACACCATAACTACCAACGCAAAAAGAGAGCTTCCATTATTGCGGATGATCGGGACAATTCCTGTTGCAAAAATCTGGAAAGCCGCGCCAACAACAATGACATCAAGATAATCTTTCCCGAAAATCAGGATTTCTCCTTCAGCGCCAAACAGTCTCAAAATGGGCTCCGTTACAAAATAAATACCCGCGGTCGTTGCCACACTTACCAGCAACAGCAAAAGAAGTGTCCCCCTGACATATTTCCCCGCAGCCTCCTCGCTTCCGGAGGCTTTTTTTACTGTCCACAAAACGGAACCTCCCATGCCAATTCCGGTTCCCAAAGACTGCATCAGCGATACAACCGGAAAGGCGATATTGATAGCAGACAGTCCTGCATCTCCTGTGCTCCTTCCCACAAAAAATCCGTCCACGATCGCATAAACCCCTGATAAGGCAAATGCCAGAACAGATGGAATTACATATGAAGCAAATACTTTATACCGATTCATTTTGCTTCCTCCAGGCGCTTTTCAAGCAGGGTATTAAACGCATCGATCGTATCGATCATCTGCGAGATCTTTTTATCTCCAATTGTTGAAAAGACATACTGTTCCGCCTGATAAAGCGATGCAAGCAGTTTCTTCGCATACGCTTCCCCTTTTTCTGTAAAAACAACCAGCTTTTCTCTTCTGTCTCTCCTGCCCGCTTCCAGAGATACATAGCCCTGCTTCACAAAGTCATGGACAACCCCGTTGACCGTCTGCTTTGTAAATCCGCAGAAATCACAAATATTTTTCTGCGTCATGCTTCCACGGACATCAAGCCCATACAGCGTCATAAACGCCGCATAACTGATCCCCATATGTTCCGCCCACTTTTGATAAAGAATATTTGTATGGCTCCACACAGAAGAAAAATCTTTCTGCTGTTTTCTAAATAGCTGTTCCATTTCCCTTCTCCTTCCTCAATTAGTCTCTTGTCGTACTATTTTATATTTTATTTCGTACTATGTCAAGTGGCATCTGATTGAGCTGTATCCCCTGACCGGACATACACATCTGAATGGATCCGTAATACTAAATACTTCTCCTCTCTCTGTCCAGAGCAATCCACTCGTCCAGCGTAAGGGGCGTATAGTCCGAATACATGCAGAAACAATTGATCATGCTGCTGGGAATCGGCCTCTCCTCTCCATCTGGACTTTGTACAGTCGTTCTTTTTGTTATTTCCTGAAACTGTTCCAGCAGTCTCTGATCCATCGTATCATGCACATGTCCGTAAAGCATATAGGTTCTGGGATTCCCCTTTCTGTCCAGCCGGTACTGACCGTTATAGCACATCACCGGATAATGGCAGAGGATTACCTTGCTTTGATTGTCCTGCATTTCCGCATAGGACTTTATCCACACAAACCGCTCCGCCCGGAAATCTGATTTTTGCAGAAAATAGTCATGATTTCCCCGGATCATATATAGTTTCCCGTGAAGCCTGTCCAGAAGATCATTTGTCTCCTCTGCATTTCCCCAGGAAAAATCCCCAAGGATAACAACCTCGTCATTGCGTCGTACTTTCTGATTCCACTTTTCTATCATGTATTCATTCATTGCCTGAACACTTTCAAAACCGCGTTTGTCCATTTTTTCATTAAGGGCTTCATGAAAAAAATGGCAGTCTGCAATATAGTATCTCATAAGATCACTCCTTTGCCCTTTTCCTTGTAAACAGAAAAAGAACTATGACTTTCATCTTGAAATAAATTCTGCCATAGTCCTTTTTCTATTATATTTGCGCTTCGCACATTTTGTCAAAAATTTTCTCTGTCAGCCGTCCATCTGTGGAATTATCCCGGAATTATCTCCTCATCCTGCGCCTGGACCGTACGGACAATGCTGCTCCCAGCACAGATACGAACATCAGAGCAGCCCACACGATCATGTTGCTGCTGTCTCCCGTCTCCACACCGGTCTGTTTCTCACCTCTTGCGGTTGCCTTCTCTCCGCTGCCTTTATCCGCACTGCTTCCAGTAGTCGTATCGCTCGAATCCGTATCGCCTGAATCACCTGAGCCCTGGGCGTTGTCTTTCTCCTTCACGGTAACGGTGATGGTCTTCACAGCGCCAGCTCCCTGGCTGTCTGTTACTTCGTAAGTCACTTCATATGTGCCGGCCTTGGAAGTATCCACTTCATTATTGATGACTTCAATCTTTTCCGTAAGGTCGCCGTCTTCCGTATCAGCTGCCGTTACTTCTTCCAACGGGTTGAAGGCATCTCCCACGGTCAGAGTCCTGTCTTCTGCTGTAATCACCGGTACATGGTTTACCGGCGTAACAGCAGGTACAACTTCAATCGAGATGTCTACCTCTACCGTCTGGTAGTTGGCTGTATCTTCCGGCATGAAGACTCCTTTGAATGTATGTGTGCCAAGATCATCGGCTGTCTGCGTCTCGTCGTTCCAGGTAAATCCCGCCGGGAGTTCTACTGTTGACAATGCCTCTCCCTGCTTGATGATCAGATCTTCCGGCAATGTGTAAGACGGAATCGCTTTTGCGATGGTAAAGCTCTTTACTTCTTCCAGTTCCGTATAGTTCTCGTTGCCTGCCACAGCCGCCTTGACATACCAGGTTCCGGCTTCTTAAACGATTCATAAATAATAAGCATAAAAAAGAAGGGGCCATCCCCTTACTTTTTTCTTATTTATCTCCAGTTCATTTTTCCGTATCCTCCTGCTCCATACTCTCCCTGTTTTGCCGCCGGCTTCCTCAGATAAATTTCACATACTCCGAGAAAGACGGACGCTGCACACAAAGCATATAAAAGAAACATAGAGTTACCCATAAAATTCATTAACGGATTGAACCCGTCCAGGATCTGTATGACCATCAATGAAATACTGCAGATGATACAAATATGCCCTGCTATAATTTTTAAAAGATCGACTACTTTCATTATACTCCCTCCGTAATAAATATTCCGTCTTCTACTTTATGCTCTGACTTATACGGATGATTCACCACCTGATCTTTTAATGTCATAAAAGAACAGTGTCCTCCGTCCAGGTTATAAGCCGCCTTGCATCCCAGCTGTTCAAAAAGGCCCGCCATTTCATCCAGAAACATTCCTCTTGAATTGTCCTGCCTTCCGTCTACAACCAGCAAACAGTAATGTCCTGGCTCGTAATAGCCGATAGCCGTTCTCGGATGAGACTCCTCAATATAAGGCCATGTCCGGAACGTTGTTTTTGCTTTTCCATTCCCGTCCAAAAGGCTTGGCCCGAAGATCCAGCTCTGATAGGCGCCGCTGTCAATAAGTTTCTGAGTATCCATTTCCTCCGGATTATATATTTTCATTGTTCCGTCCCAATTCAGGACACAGGTCTCCATGTCTGTCTGCTGTGCACGATAGATCACTCCATTGCGGATGATCGTTCCATTATCCCGGTGTCTGCTGTTGCTGTAGGAATCCCCGTTTACCGCAAGAACAGATTTCATCCGCGCCGACATAAATATCAGCAAGCACATAGGAAATATTCGTCCCGTATTTTTCATGATTGCCGTCCTGCGTCTTATCCAGCCGATTGGTATCACACGAATAATAGGTAAGTTTTACCGATACATTGGGACTTGTATATGAAGTATCCGTGGAAACGATCCGGTCTGTAAACTTATCTGCAAACTTCTCATGCCAGTCTTGTGTATCCAGAGACACCTTTGTTGTGGGAAGTCCATTGAGTTTTTTCTGACTCGCCAATTGGCTTTCTCTTTGACTGTCCCTCCGGCTTTCTTTTTGGCCGTCTGCTGCCCGCACTTCCATTGGCCTTGCCGAAATGCCTTTCTGCGGAATCAGATAATTCACACCGTAAATTCCTCCCAGCAGAAGCGTTGCAATCAGCAGATCCGATACAAAGGCAAGTATTCTCCCTTTTATTTTTCCTTTCATATGCGTTCACCACTTTTCTTTATAAGTACAGGATATTTTATGCCGACACTTTTTCTCACACTGAAGATCAGTTTTTTCTGGATGAGCCAGCTGATCAGGAAAAGCGTGCATTCTGTCAGTATCTTTGCCGGATACAGCGGAATGTACACTGCCATAAAAATCTGAAGCAGTATATTGTTCAGCACCAGGATCAAACCTGCAAGCATGACATAGTCCAGCAGAAAACTGGAAAATGAAACAAAAGAAAACTTTAATAATTGCCTGTAAATCCGCACCGAGTCCCTTACTTTCCGAAAATGAGAACAGCTATTTCCCTTATCGTGATAAATCGTTTCTATCGGTACTTCGATGATCGGTATATTTGCTTTTGCGCAAGTCACCAGTACATTCATCTCATATTCATAGCGCTCCCCCTCTATATCCAGCATAAAATCAAGAAGTCTCGTCGAAAAGGCCCTAAGCCCGGTCTGTGTATCTGACACCTCCACTCCGGTTTTCATCCGAAATATTCTTCGGGTGATCAAATTTCCCATTCGAGATTTCCAGGGAACATTCCTGTCAATAGTCCTGCTCCCCACGATCAGCGCCATAGGTTCTGCCGCTGCTTTCATCAGAAGCTTTTCCATATCATCAGGCAGATGCTGCCCATCTGCATCCATAATCCCAACGACTCTGCATTCCCATAGCTCTTCTTTGATATATTTCAAAGCCGTTTTGATTGCCTCGCCCTTTCCCCTGTTCTCTTCATGATGCAGAACAATACACTTCTCCCCCTAACTCCCAGAACAGCCTCTCATACTTTTTATCACTTCCATCATCTACAAGAATAATCTGGTTTTCCAACTCCCAGTTTCTTTCCACAATTTCCCGCAGACCTTCATCAGGATTCAGCGCCGGTATGATAACAGTTCTCTCCATCCTATCCCTTCTTTCATCTTTGTTTTAAAATGTAGTCTAAAGGATAGTTCTAATCACTTCGTATAGATTTGTTAAACAAATTTTAAATATTAAAAAACCGATAACCTGCACTCAATGTTTGCGGGTTATCGGCCTGGGAGGTTTATAAACCTGTTCGTCTGATCTGCACTGCCTTTCCTTATCATTCGTAATCTTTAACCGGAAGTCCGTGCTTCTCTCTGATCTCATCCAGTCCCATCTGTATCCGTTCATCCGGATCATTGTCAAGACTAAGCAAGAGAGAAATATCATCTACCCGTCCATTATCAGAAAGTAATTCCGGGGCATAGCTCCATACTTCGATAACCGATCCTCCAAAGTCTTCAAATTCCCGCTTTGATATGATGTATTCTGCAGGAATTGTCGATGCTATCCTTGCGGAGACAGCAATCCCTCTATCGTATTCTTTCGCGCCCACCATTGATATAGAAGAAAGTGCTTTTACACCACTCTGAAGAAGGTGCGGTCCTGGTGGCTCGTTTTTCACATATATAACACGTTTTACCGGCGACTTCATCCTACTATATGCTTTCCTTAAAAATTCTGGTTTGTCAAACCGGGAAATAATCCACTTATTTGTACCTTCATTTTTTATTTCAATGACTCCTGATTCAGCCAGATCTTTGATCGCCCTACTGCAGGTTGCTTTTGAGAGCCGAAGCTTTTTTGACAACTCTGTCTGGTTCATAGTCCTGTTGTGCCCTGTATGGTAATATAAATAAAGAAATACCAGCTGCGTACCCGGTGCCATGGTTTCCTCTATATGGGAGACGGACGCACATTTTTCATTAAAAAAGCATCCCCAGAAAGGTAAAAAAACCTGTTGTGATTCAGCTATAAAAGGCAGCCTGCTTTCTACTAAATTTCGGCGCTGCTGCGCAGTAAGCCTATCCAAATACAGCGCACACGGAACAGTGCTCAGTTTGCAAAAATTTACAAACTGCTTCTTTAAGGATGGAAGGCGCCAGGAATTACTATTCGGTGACAGCAATGCGCATCTGTGTTCATCCCACGATAAAAGTTGGACATTATAATTATCCCGAATATACACTGGCGTATCCCTCGGGTATTCATATGATGTAATTATAATATTATCACCAAATATTGATTTCAGAAACTCCATCATATCCAATCTCCTTTGAATCCCTCATAAGTTTCATTGTTTTTTTATTGTATCATTTATATTGAAACAATACAAGTTTTAATGAAACAATCATTGATTCCCTTATAGTTTTAGTATTGCGTATTCTACAAATATAATACCATTTTATAAAAATGTAAAAGAGGAGGGGATTGTATTATGGCCGGCAGCATAAAAGATTTAGAAAATGAAAACAACCCGGAAAATAAACTTTTCCGGGTTTTCTAAAAGGCGCCAACCAGATTTGAACTGGTGATGAAGGTGTTGCAGACCTCTGCCTTACCACTTGGCTATGGCGCCGTATATAAGTGCCCTACTCCGGTCATTTCTGCCGACCGCCGGGCACTTTTTTATTATAGCAGAGCATTTCTTGTTCGTCAATTAAAATCCCAAATCTTCATTGACAAGGATTACCTTGATCCTTCCTTTTTCTTTGGAAAATCTTGTGACAAGGATCTGGCTGCAGATACTGTCCGGAGATTTGCAATTCGCACATGCTCCGGTCTTAGAGCAGGGCGTGCTCAGATCAAAACGCATAGCATTGATAGGCGCCGCCTCGTTTCTTGCGCGGGATACGGCGTCGTCCACTTCTTTGACAACTTTATTCATCCCTACAATGAGCAGAACATTTTTCGGTCCCCAGGCAATGCAGGCTACACGGTTCCCTACTCCGTCAATATTAACCAGGATCCCGTCTTCTGTAATGGCATTGGTGCTTGCCAGGAAGAAATCACTGTGGAAAATATTAAGCTGCACTTCCCGTTTTTCTTCCGGAGATTTACAGGTATCCCTGTTATAGACCGTATAATTTCCCTGACAGACTTTTTCGATCAGTCCGATCTCCTGTGCGGACATGGAACCGCCCCAGCCGATCACGCTTCCTTCCGGGATCATATCCAGAGCTGTCTTAAGCGCTTCCTCTTTCGTCTCCGCATAATAGCCTTCCATCCCCCTGGATTCCAGCCCTTTCATTACTTTTTGTGCCAGCATCTGGTTTCTCTTTTTTCTGTTGTTGTCCATTTGCAAACTCCTCCTTTATGTTTTGTCTGTTTCGCTTTTTCTCTCCCAAATACGCTATGTTCTTATTTTGTGATATATTCCTTTCCCGTTTGTTCTATCGTTATTTTTCTATTGCTATCATTCTTACACGGTATTGCCGGCGCGGCGGGCAAGGATCTCATCCAGAATGCATCCGGCCACCTCCTCTTTGCTCATGATCTCCAGTTCTTTTACCGCGTCTTCTGTAATCAGGGTTACAATATTGGTGTCCGTTCCAAACCCGGCTCCTTCCACCTTCAGATTGTTGGCAACGATCATATCCACATTTTTCTTCTTCAGCTTTGCTTTGGAATTTTCCAACATATTTTCGGTTTCCATGGAGAAGCCGCAGATAAACTGTCCTTCTCTTTTATGGCTTCCGAGGAATTTCAAAATATCTTCTGTACGCTCCAGGGAAAGACTGGTATCGCTGTCCGATTTTTTTATTTTTTCATTGCTGACGCTGGCGGGACGGTAATCCGCCACTGCTGCCGCTTTAATGATAATATCTGCCTGGCTGCTCCTTTGGGTCACGGCCTCGTACATATCCTGTGCGCTTACGACCGGAACAATGCTGACAAACATAGGCGGTTCTATGGAGGTGCGCCCGCTCACCAGTGTCACATCCGCTCCCCGCAGTGCGCAGATACGCGCAATGCTGTATCCCATCTTCCCGCTGGAATGGTTGGTGAGATAGCGGACCGGATCCAGGCTCTCCTGGGTCGGTCCTGCTGTCACAAGGACCTTGAGTCCTTCCATATCTTTTTTATATGCGCATGCCTTCAGTACATACTGATACAAAATATCCGGCTCCGGCATTTTTCCCTTTCCTACATCTCCGCATGCAAGTCTTCCCTCCGCCGGTTCCACAATCTCCATGCCGTACTCTTTTAATTTTCTAAGGTTGTCCTGCGTAACCGCATTTTCATACATGCGTGTGTTCATGGCAGGCACAATGATTTTCGGACAGGTGCAGGCCAGAACCGTCGTCGTCAGCATATCATCCGCAATTCCATGAGCAAGCTTCGCGATCACATTGGCTGTTGCCGGAGCAATGATCACTGCATCAGCCCGGTCTGCCAGAGAAATATGTTCTGTGCTGTACTCATGGTTTCTGTCGAATGTATCCGTATGGCACCGCTGATTTGTCAGTCCTTCAAATGTCAGCGGCGTAATAAATTCCTGCGCATGTTCCGTCATGATCACCTGCACATCAGCCCCTGCCTTTACCAGAAGACTGGTAAGATAAGCGCTTTTGTAAGCTGCGATCCCCCCTGTTACTCCCAGAAGTATGGTTTTGCCCTTTAACAGTTTCAACATGTTGTAAATTCCTTCCTTTCGTGCTATACTTCCATCGTAATTGTATTATATCCCTACAGAGGGAATGATAACAAGGAGGAATTGAATAATGAGAGAAAAAACACATGACACCAGATGGATGGTCTGTGTTGCACTTATGGCAGCGATCGTCATTGTCCTTGCGAACACACCGCTTGGCATGATCCAGCTTCCGATCATTAAGGCGACAACAGTACACATTCCTGTCATCATCGGAGCAATCCTTTTAGGGCCTTTTGCGGGAGGCGTTTTGGGAGCCGTATTCGGCATCTGCTCCGTCATCAGCAACACCATGGCACCTACACTTTTATCCTTTGCGTTTTCACCTTTTATGAGCACGACCGGATTTCCCGGAGTTGCCAAAGCGCTGTGGATCTCAATCGGATGCCGTATCCTGATCGGCGTCGCCGCCGGCTGGCTCTGGCGCCTGTGCCTTCATTTCCACTGGAATCAGACAATCTGTCTTCCGATTGTGGGCTTTGCAGGATCTATGGTAAATACCATCACCGTCATGGGCAGCATTTATCTGTTCTTTGCCAGAGAGTACGCCCAGGCACAGGACGTAGGACTGACTGCCGTGTGGGGACTCATCATGGGAACCATCACTGCATCCGGCATTCCGGAGGCCGTCGCATCAGCTGTACTTGTGCTGGCGCTGGGAAAAGTACTTTTAAAATTTATGAAAAGAAGTTTGATATAAAAATAACGGGACACGTAGTAAAATTGAATTTTACTACGTGTCCCGTTATTTTTTTAACGTCTGATTTCCAGCAATTTTGCTTTCAGTTCTCCTTCCAGCCGCTGTATTTCCTGTTCCGCTTCTCTTCTCTTTGTCCGTCCTTCCTGCTGGATCTGCATTACCTCATCAAGGGTGGAAATAAGAGATTCATTTGTGGCTTTCAATGTTTCCATATCCACGATTCCCCGCTCGGATTCTCTGGCGGATTCTACAGACGCCATCTTCAGTTTTTCTGCATTCCTGCGAAGAAGTTCATTTGTCATATCTGTCACTTCCCGCTGTGCAGCTGCTGCCTGTGAGGAATGCTCCACGCCAAGGGCAAGCACCATCTGACTTTTCCACAGCGGCACAGTATTGACAATGGTAGACTGGATTTTCTCCACCATCAGCGTATCATTGTTCTGCACCAGCCTGATCTGCGGAGCAGTCTGCACTGCGATCATTCTTGTCAGCTCCAGATCATGAACTTTCTTTTCAAAACGTACACACAGAGATTCCAGGTCTTTCGCCGCCTGAATATCCTCCGGGAACCCGCTGGTCTCCGCTTTCTTTATCATTTCCGGGAGTTCTTTTGTCCTTACATCCTCTATCTTCTTTTTTCCTGCCGCAATATAGAGGTTCAGCTCTTTATAATATTCCAGATTCTGCTGATACATCTTATCCAGAAGAGCTGCATCTTTCATAAGCTGAACCTGATAGCCCTCCAGCGTTTTACAGATCTTGGAGATGTTTGCCTCCGCCTTATCGTATTTTGCTTTCATAGCTGTCAGCTTATTGGCATTCTTCTTAAAAAATCCAAAAATTCCTTTGCTTTCTTCCTCGTCAAAATCTTTCAATTCAGTGACGACATCGGTAAGCAGCCCGCCGATTTCACCGAGATCTTTGGTACGCACATTTTCCAGTGCCTTTTCAGAAAAATCCGCCATCTTTTTCTGTACGCCGGAGCCATACTGCAAAACGGCGTTGGAATCATACAGATCGATCTCTCCGGCAAATGCTTCTGCTCTTGCTTTTTCCTCCTCTGTAAGAGAGGTCTGTTCTGCTAAAGTTTGATATTCTTCGTTCATGCTCATTTCCTTTCCTGATCTGTTCTGTTATTTTCTGTTTTTCTGAAGTCCGTCCTCTGTCAGCCCCTCCTGCGCCAGCATCGCTTCCAGTACGGAAATATCAGAAGAAATATCCCAGGCCACGTCTTCAAACAGGCTGTCCAGCAATTTCTCAAAAGCTGTATTCAGCGTATCCAGCGTCTTTTCAATCTCTTCTTTTGCCTGACGGATATTTTCTCCTGCTTCCGGCTGGCCGTCCAACTGCTCGTAAGCCTCCAGAAGTTTCACCGTTGTGGGGAGATAGTATTCCATCATTTTTTCAATATCTTCCACGGCAGAAGGATCTTCCCTCACCCGGTCAAATATCCTGCGGACCAGAAGTTCGATCCGGTCAATTTTCCGGGAAATTTCCACTCCCGGAATGGCGTCGTTGCACTCCCTGATTTTCTTCACATACCAGTTTCCCAGGCTGATGACTTTTTCTGCTTCAGTCTCCGGCTCTTCCGGCGTCCTTTCCTTCCTCTGTCTCTCCTGTTCCCTGGCTTCCCGGCGTTCTTTCTCCGCCTGCATGTGGGCTTCTCTTTGCCGTTTCAGCTGCTGATATTCTTCATAAAATGCGTCCGTCACCATAAGGCAGGTTTCCTGATCGTCCAGATGCCCCTGCAGAAACCAGCGCTTTTCGATCATTTGTTTCAGATCCTTTACAACGCCTTTTGCTGATCTTCCGCTTTTATCCGCCAGTTCCTTTACATTGCAGTAGACTCTTCCCTGCATGATCTCAATATATTTGTGAAAACGCCTGTTCCTTCCAAGGCGGGTCCTGCCGTTCCATATAAGAACAGCTCCTGCTGCGACCAGCAGCAAAAGCATCCCGATCAAAAGGCCTCCCAGCCATGGAAATGCTCCTGTTACCGCTACGGTTATTACAGTTGCCGCCAGCACAAGACTGCCTGGGATCAGCAGGAGACATCCGAGAATCGTTAAAATGATCCCTGCTGCTTTTACTCCTTTATTGCCGGCAAAAAGAGTGCGGGGCTTTGTATCCGGTCTGCTGTATTCCTGTCCATCCCACCGGAAATCCGGTCTGCTTTTCCCAAAATCGGCGCCGGCCTGCCGGAATCCTTCGCCTGTTTGACGGACACTCTCCCGAAACTGAAACACCGCGTCATTTACTGTATTTGCAATTGTATCATTAAGTCTGCGAAAATCCTGGGAGTCAATGGCATTTTGAACGATGTTCCGAATGTCGCGCCCCCATCTTTCCCAATCCTGGTTCATGCTTTCTGCGTCCTTTCTGTTCTTTGTCTTCCATTATAGCAAGTTGCCGGCCTGCTGACTAGTGTATTACTGCATTCCCTTTCAGATAAGTTCCCCTTGTGATATAATATTTTTATAAGCATCTGCCATGCAAAAACTCCGGAAGGCCAAACACCAGCGAGCGTGAAGCCCAAGGAAACTAACGTTTAAGCATGGCGCATAAAAAGGAGGAATACTTTATGTCCGAGAATAACCTATCCTGCATTGACTGTGCTGTAAAAAACTGCGACAAGGAGAATCGCTCCTATCCGCCTTTCTGCCTCACAACGCACATGGATCACGAGATTCTTAACGAAGCTCTCTCCTGCTACCAGGAGCCGGAAAATCACGCAATCATGTGCGCTGCCGCAGAAGTGGAATTTGAGCACTACTGTAAATATACCAGGGTAGAGGAAATTATGGCTTTTGCCGAAAAAATAGGCGCAAAAAAGATAGGCATAGCCACCTGTGTGGGACTGCTGGCGGAAAGCCGTACCCTGGCGCAGATTTTTCGCAGCCATGGATTTGAAGTTTACGGAATCGGCTGTAAAGTAGGCGCCATCCCCAAAACAGCTCTCGGAATTGATGAAAAATGCAACGGCGTAGGCAAAAACGCCTGCAATCCTATTCTGCAGGCCAAGCTTCTTAACGCCGCGAAAACCGATCTCAACGTGGTAGTAGGTCTCTGCGTCGGTCACGACAGCCTGTTTTACAAATATTCCGACGCCATAGTTACAACAGCCGTGACAAAGGACAGAGTTCTTGGGCACAATCCGGCGGCTGCACTTTATACTGCCAACTCTTATTATTCAAAATTAAAACAGGAAGGTGAGGTATGATGAAGAAATTATCTTCAGAAGAATTAAAAGAACAGTTAAAAGAACGAAAAGAAGGCGCCCTTCTGCCTCTTCGCGAAATTCTGGTTGAAAATGCCGACCTTAGCGGCTGGAATATGGATCATGTTGACTTTTCCCTTTCCACTTTCCGAAACGTCTGTTTTAACGGAGCAAGCCTGAAAGGAAGCACTATAGAAAACTCTCTGTTTGATCAGTGTACGTTCCGCAAAACCTGCTTTCAAAACGCCAATATGAAAGGCGCTGCCCTCCGCTATGACGATCTGACCGGAGCCGATATCCGGGGCGCCAACCTCTTTTCCGCAGTGTTAGAGTTCGCCGATCTGACGGATATTATTTCTGATGAGGATACAAAATTCTTCCGGCTCTACTGTCCGGAGAAGGGCGCTTTCCTTGGATATAAAAAATGTTTCAACAATCGGCTGGTGCAGCTTCTTATCCCGGCTGACGCCAAGAGAACTTCCGCCACCCTAAACTCCTGCCGCTGCAGTAAAGCTAAAGTTCTGACGATCAAAAGCTTCGACTATTCCGAAGAATATGACGAAGCCTGGTCTCTTGTAGATGAAAATTTTGTTTACCGCCGGGGTCAGTGGGTAGAAGTCAAAGATTTCAATGAAGACCGGTGGCAGGATTCTACCACCGGAATCCATTTCTGGCTCACCCGCGAGGAGGCCAAAGCTTATTGATGCATCAACGCTTTAAAGCCGACCTGTTAACTTTCTTTTGACTTCATATTGCTTTCTGTATTTCCTCGAGCTATAATCGTCTCAAATATATTAGCGAAGGGAGAGATATATATGGAAATTGGCGATAATTTAAAAAGAATAAGATTAAAAAGGGGACTTTCACAAAATGAAGTCGCTGATAAATTAAACATATCTCGACAAGCTGTTTCTAAGTGGGAACGTAATATATCTTCACCTGATATAGAAACATTAGAGAAATTAAGGAAGCTTTATGATGTAAGCTTTGATGAACTAATAACACAGACGGAAATAGACAGTAATGCTTCTATTGTTGAAAAAAGTGATAATATGGACATATTTGAAGGTCTCCAGGCGGCATGGGCCGCAGATGATATCACAATACTTTTTTGATTTGCTGCTCTTTAACATAATAGGGCAAACACGGAAGTGGGAATCAGCGGTCCCGTTCCCGTGATCACTGATCTAAATCTCCGTGACAAGTGATCTATTTATCCGTGAACGATGATCTATTCACGCGTAATATACAAATACATCTAAAATAAGAGTTTCCTTTTTCTTAGGACAATAAGCTATATAGCTAAATATAATCCCTATTAGTATGCTCGTAAAAAAATAGATACCATATTGTACGAGCACAGTTGTCATAGGTGATTTTGACAAAAGCTCAATCTTATCATTTAAATCTGTATATAACCAAAACAGATAGCAATATAGAATTACAATAAATATATAGGGCTTTTTGTTTACTTTCATACTAATGCTCTCCTCCACCTGGTTCCCATACATTTCCATATTGCGTCGTCACAGATACCACATATTCTGAATTTCCATGCTTATATTTTACCAAAAAGTCACACTTTAAAATCCCCCAATAATATGTACTATAGAAATATTGAAATCCTAAATTACTTTTTCTATATACAGTGTTTTCCTTCGGAGAGGCAATTATTAAAGGATTACCTTCTTCGTTTGCAATCCCTAAAGTATAATTACCTCCATCGCCCTGTTGCCCCCAACAAAGCGGATGTGCTGATAAATCGTGTACTCCTGTTTCGCGAAAATTGTACGCTTTTGTTTCAACGACTGTCATTTTACAGTATTCTTCTCCATTATTTATAATTCTTTTTATAAATTCCATCCGTCCCCATAATGCTATATCTCCATTATCTATTGATTCATCCGCTCCAGCAGTAGTATCACTTCTTACTGCCATACTAATAACAGAGTACGTTTCATCAATGTCACCTGAACGATACGTTGTAATCTTTAACGGAGTTTTACTAATAAATGAATAATTAATAAAACCATTTCTATTTTCAGAAATGCTAATATTTGCTTTACCTCCTATAGATTCAAGATCTAAATCAGTTATATTTTTTGCCTCCTTCAAATCATTTTCATAGGATATATCATCTGCATTGGCAATCTCTATTGACTCAACAGATTTTGCATCGATTTCTTGTGGCTCATTCGCAAAGACACTATTTTTAAAAGAAAACAGAATTGATAATGCCATAAGTAGTGCCATAACAGCTCTAAGTCTATATTTTCTCTTTCTCTTCATATCTCTCCATTTATTTTTTAATTCCTTTTAACTACTGGTTTCAAAATCAAGTTTTCAAGAAAGCTTTCTTAAAATATAATTGTAATCTAAATGTATCTTACTAAAATTTCAAGAATCTAATTGTTTCAGGAGGGAATCTGACAGTTGCATATGTGATTTTGTAAATTTTTATATTTCTTTTATATACTTTTATACATAATAATATTTAATGAAATTATTCTTTTATTTTTTATGAGAATTTCAATTCCTCTTTACATTCTAAATGGGGGGCATAAACAAAGAGTTACGCAAGCGGGACTCTCGCGCCGAGCGCGGTCGCTTTAGCGGCAACTTCTACTTCGCACGATTGCGCATCCCGCGGAGCGTTTTATTTAATAGGATTAGGGTGTCAAAAGGTTATGAACCTTTGATATAAATTTCTACCTTGAAAACTGAACACGATATAAGAATATTCTTAAATCTTTGATACAATCAATGTATCAAAGATAGAGGTGATCGAAATGGCTTTTGTATCAAACGATACCCAGCAGATGTCATTAGCAGACAGTACCTTTCATCTGACTAACCGAGAGCGTAAATTTCTTGAAAAATCCTGGGCCAATACTATCTTTAATAAATTCCAGGCACAATCGTGTTAAGTTTTCAAGGTACAAGTAAAAGGCCGCTTTTAGATATGCCTTTTGACACCCTAATCTTAATAGAAAAAAATTTCCTGTCAAATAAAAAAGACGACCCGGCAGAAAAATCCGGCTTTCATAAAACCTGGATTCTGCAGGAACGTCTTCCTTTTATATATCAGGGTACTGAAGATCGGTATTTCCCGACAGCCCCTCTTATAAAGGCGCCAACCAGATTTGAACTGGTGATGAAGGTGTTGCAGACCTCTGCCTTACCACTTGGCTATGGCGCCATATGACTCCACCGGGAATCGAACCCGGGTTACCGCCGTGAAAGGGCGATGTCTTAACCGCTTGACCATGGAGCCGGATATTATATTGTCGAATCACTGCCTTAAACCGTGACCGAAAATTATAATATCACACCTTATAAGAAAATGCAAGCACTTTTTATAATTTCTTTGAAGGTTTTATACGTCTTTATATACCCTTCTCTTTTTCCTCCCATTTTCTCATTTTCAGCTTCAGCAAAGCCAAAGCTTTCTTTGCATCAATCTCTGTTACTGTATTTTCAGCCAGTACTTTTGTCTCATCGCCATCCTGCTCCATTCTATCTCTCGATTTATAATAGCATACCACTCCATCCAGATATTTATTCTGTACAACAAAATCTTTTGCCGGGCACTGGCTTAAAACCGCAGTAGGTATACCCCTTTTTTCTGTCTCTTCGATAGCATGGGCATAATCTACATGATTATTGCCAATACCATTGCAGGAGAAAACTGCACCGTCCACTCTCATACATTCCAAAGATACGCCGACTCTCTCGGCAGATAAATATTTGTCTTCGTTTTTGTCAGGAGAACCCACGATCACAATTCCCCGAAGATTCACATCCGTATCTTCCGAAAGGACTTCCACCAACGGATCTCTGTAATAATGAAGTGTTGTTTCCTTCATACTCGTTCCGATTCCCATAAAACATCCTCCTTTTAATCCATCGCGTGCATAATTCCATCCCGAAATTCATTGGGCGTCACAATTACCGGCATCCATCCCATATCGATCACAGATCTGCCGCCCTCATATCCGCCGGGTTCATGGCCGAACAGCCTTGTGTCATAGACCGCTCCCTGCCCGGATACTTCTTTTACAATTACCACATCCTTGCGTCCCGGCTCGTAAGTCTCCTGAAACACATGCTTTTCCGTACATTTATAGCCATTAAATTTTTTCATCTGACTGCGGAAGATCTGGCAAAAGACGTCACATGCTCTGTGGATTGCTTCCGGTCCCGGCCGATCCGCCCATGTACCTTCTTTTAACACTACATCAAAGGAGATCAGGATATCGCTTTCCAGCGGCGTACCCGGACGTCCCCATGCAATCTTGTCCCTAAGGATCCCGTCACTGGCACCGAAGTTGCATACCTGACGCCCGCCTTCATCTACTCCGGTCAATATCACATATACACCTGTTAAAGTATGGGTGATCCCTTCTCCCACCCGTCCCAGCACCTTAGTGGAAAGCGGAATGACATCCATCACCGTATTGGTATGCTGCTGATGCTCATCGGGCTGTATGATCCGGATTTTAATATCACTGATCAGCGGCTCCCCGGCCTTTATGCTGTCCGCAATCCCGGGCTGCACAGTCATATGGCCATCCACATCGATTCGATTTTCTTCTCCGTACTCTACCGAACAAACATGATAGGCACGGACTGTAAGTCTGCTTCCTGTTTCCATCCTCTTCGTCCCCTTTCTATTACACGATATGCAGGAAAATTTCCCTGTACATCTGACTCTTACCCGTTCTGCTGCCGGTTATAGGCAAGAATCAGTTCCACCATTCTGTCATAACTTACAACGCCGTCCTGCTGTCCGTTGGCCTTCAGATAAGTGTCATTTACCTCATTTGCCACCTCTGCCACCGGACTTTCATACTTCTGCCAGAACTGGCTGTTTGCTTCCAGATCAACTTCCGCTTCTTCGCAAAGCTCTGACCGTATCTCCCGATAAGCTTCGTAATCCGTCTCCTGCAGAGCATTGGTACAGTAGATCCATCCAAGAAGCGCCCCACTGTACTGAAACTCTGTATCATCCGACTCAAGCGCTGCCAGATAACCGATAAAATTTGCCTCCTGCTCCTGCATAAATCCTTTGAGATGTGCCAGCTCATGACAGGCTGTAAAAGGAATATTATAATCTGTCATTTCCGTATTATAATTTGCTTCTATCGTAAAGGGGGAATATATTCCTGTCAGTTTCTGGACGGAAAGAATCCAGGAAAACACAAGTCCTTTCGGCCGAGGATACTCTCCCTCCAGACAGTCATATTTCTCTCCCAGCTTTTCCATGGCAGCCACTGTTCTTTCCTGAACGTCTCCTGTCAGCTTCATCTGGCCGGACTCATCCCGATAAACTTCCGAGGCAGTTTCGTTGACCTGATCTGTCAGCATCCGGCACGCTTCCTTCAACTCTTCCACCGTTCCTCCCTCCACCTCAAGGGAAGTCTCCTCTGCAAAAGATGTACGATAATAATTTACTCCACATGCCGCCGCATAGATAAAAAACAGGATTCCAGCGGCCAAAAGCAAACCTGAAAAGAACCTGGCCAATGGGGCTGCCGCCTTTCCCGAGTGTACGGCTTCTCTGATCGTCCGTCCGATACAAAAGACAAAAAACACTGCCAATATATATAGAAGGAACTCCGATACAGATATCGGAAATATCCCAAAAAAACGCCCTGCTAAAGACACAAGTGCTTTATATATATGTAGGCTGTACCACGTGGCAAAATTCGGAAATGAACGGGCTGCAAAGAGAAGAAGCACTGCGGCCAAAAGCAGAAAAAGCCCCGCCAGCGCCCTCTTTTTTTCTCTCTGCCCTTTCCCCTTCTGCTGTTTTTTCCCCGTCTGCAGCTCTTCCTTCCCCTGTCTCATCCTCTGCAAATCTTGAGCCATCCGCTATTCCTTCCTAAGTAAATTTCAATCCTGGATTTATCTACAGTATACTGCAAAATCTCTGTAATTACAAATAGGGAACTCCTGTTTCCAGGAGTCCCCTCTGTATTAAGAAACACTTTCTAAAGTTTAAAACAAAGTCTGCACCGGCCATTTTACAATTTACCGTTCCATCCCTCTGCTTCTGCTTTTCCTAAGATATAGAGAAAAGCAATAGCCGGAACACGCAGAATGGGTACCTTTGTTTTATGCTTGGTAATACCAAAATCGTCCAGGCGTTTTGTGATTAAAAAAGCGTTTGTTACTTTCGTTTGTTCGTCCCGGCATAACTCGACAATGGCATCTGTCTCTGCAATGTGAGAATTATTCCGGTATTTCACTTCACAGAGGATCTTCTGACGGGGAAGTTCTACCACCACATCGACCTCTTTCTGATTATTCTTTGCCTTTCTGAAATATCCAAGCTGAGCAGGACTTCCCTGATAAAAAGAAACCATATGTTTATAAACAGTTGTTTCCACCATTGCGCCGAGTTCCTTTTCATCTGAAAGTACATCGTCAATCATCAGCACTGCATTACGGATAGCCGCATCAGCAATGAATATTTTCGGCTTCCCTTTTAGAGCACCTTTGCTTCCTACATCCATTGGCTTTGCCAAATAAATGAGATTGGACATTTCCAGCGCTTTAATATAACTTTCAACCGTTGTGATCGAAGTATTTTCTAATTCCTTTGCCGCGGTAGTAGCGTTAAAAATCTCGGTTGAGTTCATACACAAGTAGAGAAACAGCTTTTCCATCAACAGAGGACTTCGAATATTAAAGAGCGACAGCACATCTCGCTTGATAACCTTATCGACCACGTCTTCCCTCAGCATTCTCTGTGCATAGACATCGTCGTCCGATAACACCAGCTCTGGAAAACCACCGATCATTAGATAACGATTAAAATGATTTTGCAATGGAGTAAATTTATCCATCAAACTGCCAAGCTGTGCCGAACTAAAGCCTTGAAGCTCTGATAAACGCAGCTCATCCTCCAAAACAGGTAAATCGAGACCAAGCAGCCTGCAATACTCATAAAAAGACATAGTAGGTATTTTGAGAACGCTCCAACGCCCTGTGCCGCTGTCTGCAGCCCCCCTTTCCAGGATAGGATTGGCAGACCCTGTAGCAATCAAACGAATATCCTTTCTGCTGTCATAAATCACCTTCATCCAGAGCTCCCAATTTTCAGTGTACTGTACTTCATCAAAAAGAATATACCTTGTACCCTCTATAGGGTACATTCCTTCATAGATGGACAGCACATTTTCCACATTGACAAGTTTCAGAATCGGATTATCAAAGGTAGCGTACAGAATATTTCCGGGATTGATCCCCCGGTCTATCAGATGGTCAATGATCTGATAGAGAATTGTCGTCTTACCCACACGTCTCATGCCAGACAAAACAGCAAATCTTCGTATCGTTTTATGCGTAAGTATTTTCAGGGCTTCATAATATGCCAGCCTTTTGTGCGGCTTGCTTTCTTCCTTGATGGCAGAAGGCGTCCGCCACCACGGGTTATACTGCCGCAATACTTTAATAACTTGTTCATCATTTACAATCGCCATAATACACCTCCATAATACTAGTATTCTATCGGAGTTTAACTATTATATGCTCCATTTTCAAGCGCCGTTTACAAAGTATATTATATCAACAGTCTTTACAAATTGCAAATTATATTACAAAAATATGCAAACACCGACATAATCCTCCCTAAGAGGAATCCTTGACTCTTTTGCAGCGCCATACAGCAAGGTATCCTCCGGTAATCCACATAGACAGACATGCACACAATCCAATGTAGCAAAATACAGGTTTGGCGTTTTTGCTAATCGTTTCCATTCATTATTGGCAAAAGGTTTTATTTCATACTTGCCAAAAATAACAAAAATACTATGCAATAGACTAATCTTTTGCATAGTATTTTCTATTTTTCCTTTAATCGGGTCCTTCAGGCGGAATAAACCCGCAGCCCATTCCCACTTTATTTCCTTTCTGTAAATATGCCTTCAACGCTCTTTGAAGACTTGTATCTTCCGGATATTCTTCTATCCGGTCCGTCACCTTTCCAAAGACTCTTTCTTCTGCCTGCCTTGCAGGTATCTCATTATAAACAAAAAACAAATCCTGAAACCGGAGAATATTGGACTGTTTTGAAAGCAGATTGTGAAGCTGCGGAGAAAGAAGCCAGGATTCACAGTGAAATCCATCGTACTTATAAGAAACCACTTCTTCAAAAAATCCCGCCACTTCTTTAAATGAATCTTTCACTGCCTGTACATCCAATGGCTCCCCTTCGGGAATATGCACCTCCAGAACCGGAATCTCTTTCCCTTCCTCCCAGTTTTCATCTTTCAGCCGGGAAGGTTCATACTGCAGCCGTCCGAGGCGGTAAATCTTCCTTTTAATAGGAAGGCTTGTCCACTGGTACTGTTTCATCCCCGGGATGCCCGTCTCCTTCAGACAGTGTCTGTACCAGATCTCCATATCCCGAAATGTATCATAATAGATCCTGTCGGATATTCCCGCTTCCTTATAAGAAGGATAGCTCTCCGCTCCCCATTTCATATAGAGATACAGTGCTGTCTGATACTCTGTCTTCTCTTTTTGCAAAGCCTGATAAAAGGACGGCTCATCTTCTTCAAATAGTTTCCTAAGCTGCGCTTCCTTTTCCCCTGGTATCCGCCCTGCCTCTGCTGCTTCAAAGGGAAGTCCGATTTGCCCGCTCTTTAAAATTCGTTTCACTTCCTGGTAGAAAGGTGTATAACGGAGAACATGGCAGATCACAACAGTCCTGTTCAGTTTTTTTGCTATCCGAATGATCTCCCTGCACTCGTTAAGATCCGGAGAAATCGGTTTTTCCATCAAAAGGTCATATCCTTTTTCCATCGCCTTGATTGCCTGCCCTACGTGCTGCTGATCCTGGGTAGTAATGAACATAACGTCCGCCAGTTTCGGCTGACTGATCATTTCCTCCGCACTGGTGAAACAGGATTCATCCGGAACATCATAATCATCCGCCACCTCCTTCACCTTAGCCGGATCAATATCAGCAATTGCTACAATCTTCATGCGATCCGGAAACAGCTTTGCCGCCGGGGCGTATGTATCTTTTCCTCTGCTTCCCAGCCCTGCAAGCGCCACTGTTACTTGTTTTTTCATTTTTGTCTCATCCTTTCCAGCAAAAGATATTTTTCGGCCGAACAGTTTATCTTTTGTTTTTAGTAATTTTATTATAATTTATACAATTCTTTCCCGCTTGTCTTATTCCTTATTCAAGTTATCTTATTCTATCTATTTTTTAATATTTTTTTTCACAATATTTTTATATTATCTTTTTAAATTCTTTTATTTACAAGCAAAAATTTGTTATTTCTAAAATTTCTCTCTTTTTTTCTTGTCAGATTTCCTGCATTGTGTTATCTTTTTTAGTAAATTGTTAAGATTAAACACTTATTTTCAGGAGGCATACAAAGGCATGGCATATAAAAGCACCCATCTGAAACGGGAATTTATCATCAATGAAATTATCACCATTCACTATTTTGAATATATGAAAGATTTTTTCTTTTCCGGAGAATCCCATGATTTCTGGGAGCTTATGTATGTAGATAAGGGCGAACTGCGTGTGACAGCTGACGCTTCTGTCCACCTTCTTGGCACAGGAGACGTTATTTTTCATCGCCCCAACGAATTTCATGCCCTGCACTCCATAGGCGACAAGGCTCCAAACCTGGTAAATATTTCTTTTATCTGTCATTCTCCTGCCATGAAATTTTTCGAACAGAAAGTCTTTCATCTGTCAGCGGATGAACAATATTTGATTTCGGCCATTGTCCGCGAGGCAGGTGCAGCCTTCGATTCACCTTTAAATATTCCGCAGGTGGAACAGGTGTCTGTTAATCCAAAAGGCAGATTCGGAGCGCAGCATCTTGTTCTTCTATACCTGGAAGCTTTTCTTATCACTTTGTGCCGTCATCATTTGGAAGATGTCACCGCGCTCGCCGGAACAGAGCAAACTTTTGAAAACACAGACCCCATCTCCCCTTTTCAGGCAGAATCCACCCATCTGGCCCTTCAGAACATTCTGGATTACATGGAACTGCATCTGTGTGAACGCCTGACAATCGCTTCTCTGTGCAACACCTTTTCCTTAAGCCCCTCCTCGCTGTACAACCTGTTTCACAGAGAATTTCATCATGGTGCAATTGACCATTTTCTGGAAATGAAAATCGACGCTGCAAAGCAGCTGATCCGCGACGGAACCATGAATTTTACAGAAATTGCACACTACCTTTCTTTTGGTTCACTCCAATATTTTTCCAAACGCTTCAAGCAGTCCACCGGCATGGCGCCCATGGAGTATGCTACGTCTGTTAAAAACTACTCCAATTCCCAAAGCCTGTCCAGCAACCTTGCCAAGCGTCACGGAACGAGAAGAAGCTATGATTGAACAATAAAAAAAGAGCCGCATGCGACTCTTTTTTTATCGTTTTACATTATTTATATTTATGGTTATAGATAAACAACAATGTCAGAAGTCCTACCAGACCTACCAGCTGTGTCGCAAGACCTGTGACACTGATCGTCTTTTGTCCTATTATCACAAGCGCAAGGCAAACAATAAAAACAATAACCATAATCAGATTTTTTACCGTATTGCTCATATCATTTCCCTCCTTAACCTTTCAGACCACCAAGCGTCATACCTTCTGTCAGCTGTTTCTGTACACAGATATACAGGATCAGTACCGGTAACATAACGATAACCAGACCGGCATACATGATACCGTAATTTGTTGCCGTTCTTTCTACTGCCATCAGGTTCTTCAGTCCCATTGCCAATGTTCCGTGTTCATCCATCAGAGTATACGCAATAATATACTCATTCCAGAACGACAGGAAATTGAACAGGATAACTGTAATAATACTTGGCTTTGCCATAGGAACCATAATCTTTACCATTGTTTTAAAATATCCGCATCCGTCAATGTAAGCGGCTTCCTCAAATCCCTTCGGAAGCGTTTTAAAATAACCGCTCAAAAGATAGATGGTAAACGGCAGCGCACTGGACGCATAGATCAGCGCCAGAATAAAGCGGTTGTCCAGGAAAAATTCCACTCCCAGCGCTTTGTTTGCATCACTTAACATCAGGAAGATCGGTACAACGATGTAGTTGATATTAATAAAAAGCCCTGCCATAAACGCAACGTTCAAAATTCTTCTTCCCTTAAAGTCAAATCTTGACAATACATAGGACGCCGGAAGAGCAATTACAAGAAGGAGAATCAGTCCCAATGCAGTGACAATAATCGAGTTGAGGAAGAAATCTCCCATCTGCGCATCGCGGAATGCCACAATAAAGTTCTGATAGAAGAACTGCTTCGGAAGTGCCCACGGATTCACATCTGCTCCGATAAATTCCGCGTTACGCTTCACACTCGCCATAAATACCCACAAAACCGGTATGATGATCGAGATAGCCAAAGCAAGGAGGGCAACATAAATAAATATTTTATATAAGATATTTCCAGAATGTTTCTTTTTTCCCATATTCTTTCGCCCCCTTTAAAATTCCAGAACTTCCCGGTCTGTGATCTTGTTTACAATAGCTGCCAGCACAAAGGAGAAGAGGAATACTACAACTCCGATTGCCATACCATATCCATATACGCCTGCTCCATATGCCTGTTTATACATATAGTTCAGGAATACTTCCGTCTTTCCGTTCGGTCCTCCGTTGCTCATGATCTGCACGAACAGGAAGCTTAAGTTTATCGTACTGATGATATAGAATGTAAGTGTTGTCCGAATATTGCTCCAGATCAACGGCAGTGTTACCTGGAAGAACATCTGTATTTCTGTTGCGCCGTCCAGGGAAGCAGCTTCATAGAGATCCTCCGGAATCGCCGCCATACTTGCCATATACATGACCATATAATATCCGATCGCCTGCCATACAAGGGCAAAAATTACAGAATATAATACAATATTAGGATCTCCCATCCACTGATGCTTCAGAAAATCCAGGTGCACTGCTTCCAGAAATGTATTCAGCAGACCGTTGCTCGGATCATAAATAGCTCCAAAGATACCGGCAATAACTACGATACTTAAAATATTCGGTATGTAGAAAATAACACGGAAAAAGTTTTTCCCTTTGAACTTTCCTCTTGACAGCAAAGCTGCAAAAAGAATTGCCAGTACAATCGTACAAACCATTACCATAACAATGATCGTGATCGAGTTCTGCATTGCCTGCAGGAAATTTTTATCTCCCATCAGGGTTTTAAAATTATATAATCCGACAAATTCTTTTTTATTCGTAATACCGCCCATTCTGTAAAGAGACATGCGGAATACATTGACTGTCGGAACAAATATAAACAACACGACCAGAACAACTGCAGGAGCCAGACATGCAAAAACAAATCTTCTCTGTGCGTTCTTTCTGTTCATGATTCTCCTCCTTTTCTTTTAAAAACGGTGAGTCGTATAACTCACCGTTTTGTCTCCACTCATTACAATAGTCTACTGATTATTCAAGCGCTGCTGCACATTTCTCCCAAGTCTCTACCAACTGTGCCTGCCATTCTTCCACAGTCATATCACCTGTGTTAATGGATTCAATTGGTTTGTAAGTAGCCTCATTCATATTCAGGCCTTCGATAGGAGCTGTTGTAGCCCATTTTCCTGTAACTGTTACGATATCATCTGCAGTTGTAGCTGCATAGCAGTCTTTTGTTGTTCCTTCCGGAAGTTTGTCTGCTGCGCCTTTAACAGGTGCTACTACTGGTGACGGAGATTCTTCTCCTGTTTCCTCATCTGTTGTTGTATTTCCTAACAGGATATCAACAACTGTGTCAGAGTACATAAATTTGATAAATTCTTTTGCAAGATCCATGTTTGGTGCGTCTGCCGGAATCCACATCTGCTCTGTGAATGTGTAAACAGCCTGTGTCTCATCGCCTTCCCACTTCGGTGCCGGCATCATGCCCCACTCAAAGTCATCCGGTGTAGAAGCAGCCATCTCACCGATTACCCAGTTTCCGTTTGGCATAAACAGAGCTTTTCCATCGATTACATTCTGCTGATTGATCTTGAATCCACCGTCAGCATTTGCATTTGCTACTGTATCTTCCTGTGTATAGTCCGGAGATACCAGTTTTCCGATTGTATCCAGAACCTTCTGTCCTTCTTCGGATGTCCATGTGTTTTCATCATACTGCAGAGCTGCATTGTAGAAATCCATTCCTCCTGCCTGCTCCAGCATGCTGTACATTGTAGCGTCAAAGTATCCTGCCTGCGGGAATGTGAACAGAGAAATTCCGTCTGCCTTTGCCTGATCACCCAGCGCAAAGAACTCTTCCCATGTTGTCGGCAGTTCATACTGTTTGCCTTCTCCGATCAGGTTCTTATTGTACCAGAATCCCGTCGGTGTGTAGAAGATCGGTGCCAGATAAATCTTTCCGTCTGCATACGGCTGTGCATCTGTACCGTCAAGAATACCATCCAGAAGTTTGCCTTTGAGTTCATCGTCAAATACGTCTGTGATATCTGCGATCGCATTCTCTTTCAGCATTGTCTCTGTGAAACCACTTTCCTGTCCCAGATTGTAATATACAACATCCGGAACATCCCCATTTCTGATCTCCTTTGTCAGATCCTGATCCAGCTGTGAAGACATTTCAAGTTCTACAGTTACGCCTTCATTTTCTTCCTCAAAAGCGGCTGCAATGTCTTCCCAGATCTGGGTTCCGTTTCCGCCTTCAAAAGCAGCAACTTTCAACGTTGTTCCGTCTCCGCTGTCGCTTCCGGAGTCTGATCCGCTGTCGCTTGATCCACATGCTGTAAGAGTCCCCAGTGTCATTACAGAAACAAGGGATGCAGCGATCAGTCTGTTTACTACTTTCCTTTTCATAAAAATTCCCTCCTGTTCTTTGATAAGTTCATCATAGCTCATTCAGAAAGCTTTTTCCATAGGGATATTGCCTTTTCTTTTATATATCTTGCTATTTCATGAAAGAATTTTTGATTTTTAAAAATTTTCTTGTAATAAAACTCCAGTTTTTCTGTATATAGTATCTATTTTTTATTCATTATACACAATATTTCTCTCGACATCTTTTGATTCCTTTAGACAAAACATTACATTTATTGTTGCTTTTTCCAGCCCCGTCATTCTTCTGATTTTTTCGATTTTTTATATCTGTTGCTTTTCAATAGATGAAAATATATAATAATAAAAAAGGATCCGTCCTTACCCTTTTGCTTCGGCTTCGGCCGCTGAAACAGCGAGATCAGGAGGATTTTGATATGAGCCACAGAAATTATACGATTAAAGATACAGATCTTCAGAAATTGAACGCACGGCTTTTATCCATCTCTTTCTCCAAAGATGAAAAAGACTGGAAAAGCGTGCTTCACACTCACTATTTTACCGAACTTTTTTATGTAGTGAACGGGAAGGGGAGGTTTCTGTTCCGCGATGAAGTGCATTCCATTAAAAGCGGAGACCTTGTGATCATCCCTCCTTATGTAGAACACACCGAGCAATCTATCCGCGGATATTCTCTGGAGTACTATGTTATTGGAATTGACGGTATTACGTTTCACCCCGAAAACGATCAGACCTGCGTGCAGGTGTTCTGTAATTTTCAGGAAAAAACTCTGATCACCGACCTGTTTGTACAGATTTTGCATGAAGTAAAAAACCAGCAGTTTGCCTCTGACACCATCTGCCAGAAGCTTCTGGAAATTCTGATCCTCCGTATCATCCGTTCGCAGCGCCTGGTTCCCGCACCGATCCAGTCCGTGCGAATGACGAAAGAATGTGCCCACATTAAGGAATACCTGGACAATAACTATTCCGAGCATATTACCCTGGACACTCTTACAAGTCTGACCCATATGAATAAATATTATATGGCTCATTCTTTTACCAAATACACAGGACTTTCGCCGATCCAATACCTGAACCAGCGTCGTCTGGAAGCAGCCTGCACGCTGCTCAAAGATACCGATCATTCTATCTCAGATATTGCGTCATCGGCAGGATTTTCATCGCAGTCTTATTTTACACAGATTTTCCGCAAAAACTTCGGTATAACCCCCATTAAATACCGGCAGGAACACAATAATACTACCATATAGACCAGGAGGATATCCAAAATGAAAAAAACAAACAGACCAAATATACTTCTGATCATGACAGATCAGCTAAGGGGTGATGCCTTAGGTTATGCCGGGCATCCCGATATCAAAACCCCCTACCTGGACACTCTTGCCAGCAAGGGAGTTGTCTTTGATCATGCATACAGCGCATGTCCGAGCTGCATTGCCGCGCGCGCCGCGCTTCACACCGGAATGTCGCCCGAACATCACCGCCGGGTAGGCTATGAAGATAATATTCCCTGGACGTATCCTCACACCATGGCAGGTGAACTTTCAAAGGCCGGCTATCATACCCAGTGTACAGGAAAAATGCATGTGCATCCTTTGAGAAACTATCTCGGATTTCACAATGTAGATCTGCACGACGGCTATCTTCACGCCGCCAGATACGGCAGTGTCCCCTACAGGGAATCTCAGTTGGTAGCGGACGATTATTTTTACTGGCTGAAAGAAGAACTGGGTGTGTCTGCCGATGTAACTGACACAGGACTTGACTGCAACGGCTATGTAGCTCGTCCCTGGATTTATGAAGAAAAATATCACCCGACCAATTGGGTGACAGACCGCAGCATTGATTTTCTCAGGCGGCGGGACCCCGGAAAACCTTTTTTCCTTATGGCTTCTTATTTAAAGCCTCATCCGCCTTTTGACGCTCCTGAATATTATTTTGATCTGTACCGCAGCCGTGAGCTTCGGCCGCCTTTTGTAGGTACCTGGGAAAGCGATCGTTATCTGAAAGAGTCCGGACGGATTTTCGACTCTAAGACAGGCCCCATTGACCCCGATCTGATCCGCGAAGCACAGATTGGATACTATGCCTGCATTACCCATCTTGACCACCAGATCGGCCGGCTTATCATGGCTCTTATAGAACACGAAGTCTATGACAATACACTGATTCTCTTTACGTCCGATCACGGGGAGGAACTGTGCGACCACCACATGTTCCGCAAATCCCGGCCATATGAGGGGAGCTGCCATATTCCTCTTTTAATCTCCGGCGGCGCTCTTGCCAACATCGAAGCACAGCCTGGCAGTGTCTGCCACTCTGTTGCCGAGCTTCGGGACGTTATGCCCACCCTTCTGGACATTGCCGACGCTCCTATCCCAGAATCCGTAGATGGGATCAGCCTGAAGCCTCTTCTTACTGATCCGGTAGAAAAACTTCGGGATTCTCTCCATGGCGAACACTCTTATGGAGAGTTTTCCAATCACTGGATTGTAACAGAAACAGACAAATATATCTGGCATTCACAGACAGGACAGGAACAGTATTTCCTTCTGAAAGAGGATCCTCATGAGCTGACAGACCGCATCAATGATCCCCAGTACAGGGACCGCATTGATACTTTAAGACGCCTGTTGATTCGTAATCTTACCGGAAGGCCGGAAGGCTTTACAGACGGGCAGGAACTGATTCCGGGACGCCCGTACCCTCCCTATCTTACAGATGTCAGCGACACTAATGAAGCAAAAGAAGGGGGCGGCGTTCTATGATCCAGTACCTGATTATTATTACTATCTGCCTTCTTGCATCTGTCATCGGTTCCATCTGCGGAATCGGCGGCGGAGTCATTGTCAAGCCCGTCCTTGACAGTATGGGGATTATGAGCGTGGAAACCGTAAGCTTCCTTTCCGGACTTATGGTCATGAGTATGTCCATCTATTCTATTGGAAAGGCAGTAGCCGCAAAAGATACAAGACTTGAGGCACGAACGGGGATTCTTCTGTCCCTGGGCGCCGTAGCAGGCGGCATTACCGGAAAACAGCTTTTTTCTGTTATTCAGACTTTAAGCTCTGATCCGAACCGGATCGGAGCATGCCAGGCGGTCGTTCTTTTTCTCCTTACCTTTGGCACACTGATCTACACCATTAAAAAACACACGATCCGGACCCATCGCATGACGCATCCTGTCGTGTGCATTATCATTGGTATTATTCTGGGCCTTCTTTCCTCCTTCCTTGGAATAGGCGGAGGTCCCTTTAATCTGGTCTTCCTCTCCTTCTTCTTTTCCATGGAGACAAAGACTGCTGCCCAGAACTCTCTTTTGATCATTATGTTCTCGCAGATTTCCGGTTTCCTGCAAACTCTGCTGACCGGATCAGTTCCGGATTTTTCCTGGATCCTTTTGATCTGCATGGTCGTATTTGCTGTGATCGGAGCCGCCATTGGCCGCTCCTTCAATCGGAAGCTGGACAATGACATGGTGGACCGGCTTTTCTGCGGACTCATCATTATCATTTTGTTCATCTGTGTCTATAACTTCTTCAAATACATATAGATGCCAGATATTCCAGACGGCCGATGGCCGTCTGGAAAAATTTCTGATATGCCTCACAGTAACGGTTTCTCATTTCCTTTCCATAAGGTATCAGATCTCTTCTGCAGCCTCCCCGGCACAGAGGATACCAGCGGCAATCCGGACATCTTTCATCTCTTTTTTCAGCATCGGCAAAAAAAGGCGCTCTTTCGGCATCTCTTGCCATTTCTTCAAGCACTTTAAAATCAACGTTTGAATCTGTAATATTTCCCATCTCATATTCATCCAGCGCATAGAAATCACAGGGATAGACCGTACCGTCCGCCTCGATCACGTTCTGCATACTGCATCTTCCATACATACTGCAGGCTTCCGGCTGTGCTCCTCTTAGCATCCCCGCATAATTATCAAACTGCCGGATATATACCGGAACTCCCCTGATCTTATCCTCAAACCAGAGTGCAAAAAGACGTTCCAAAGCCGCTTGATACTGTTCTCCTGTCAAAGAATAGGGATATTTTCCTTCTTCTACCTCCCCCAAAGGATCCAGACAGGGGATATACTGCTGTTCGTAAAAACCTTTTTTTATAAAAAACCGATAGATCGCCTCTATTCTCTCCGCTGTCTGAGCATTCAGTACACACAAAATATGAAACGGCACTTTTTTCTCCTGCAGTTTCTTTAAATTTTCAAATACCTGCGAAAAAGTCCCCTCCCCGCGGTAATCCACCCTGTTTTCATCATGAGACTTCCTCACTCCGTCCAAAGATACTCCCAGCAGAAATTTTTCTTCCTTGAAAAACGAGATCCATTGGTCGTCAAGCGCCATTCCATTGGTCTGTATCGTATAAAAAACCTGCTGTTCCTCTCTTTTCTTCTGCCTGACACAGGAGACAAATTGACGGTAAAACGAAAGTCCGGCAAGCAAAGGCTCTCCCCCCTGAAAACCAAACACACACGTATCCGCTGCTTTTAAAGCTTTGTCAATTAGTATCTCCATGGTTTCCAAAGACATGATCCCATGATCTGCATTTTTCCTATGCTTCGCCTCTTCTTTGTAAAAACAGTATCTGCACTGCAGATCACAGGCAGATGATACCGGTTTGATCAAAAGCTGCAATTCTTTCATTTCTCAGTGCCTCCTTAAACAAAGCGGGGATGGAACCATTCGTCCCATCCCCATCTCTTTTTCCTAAATTTCGTACCAGTAAATGCCGTTTGCTTCCAGATCCAGATCAAAGCTTGTACCGTCTCCTTTATATACGGTAGTGCTCTGCGGCTCATAGGTATTGTTTACTACACAATATTTTCCATTCTTTACATAAGCATGTACTTCCACGTTGTAGTTGGTGCTGAACCATTTGCAAAGATCATCTTCGTCATGGGAAGACCAGATAATGGAACGGTACAGAAGTCTGCTGTTTTCAAAGCTGTAAGGAAGTCCGCTGATGTATACGCAGCGTCCTTTTCCAAATTCATTGACTGCCAGCTGTACTTCCTGGTTTGTCTGTTTCAGAATCGTTGTTCCCTCATATGCATAGATATTTTTCTTGCCTTCTCCAAAGTCGATCTCACCTTTGCAGTCCTCTGTGATGAAATGGTCATGCTCATCCCAGTTATATTTATCCACATTAAGAGTGAATCCGTTTTCTTCCTCTACACCCATAACGGTAGCAAGCTGGAAGAAGTGTCCCTCATGCTGATGTGCTGCCGGTTCGCCTACGCCGATGAAACCTCCTCCGTTGTAAATGAATTTCTTTACAGCGGTTACGATTTTTTCATCTGTCCAGTTTTCGCCTCCGGAATAAGCGGTATCTGCATCTCCCACATTGAGGATAACATCAATATCGTTCAGGATATCCGGATTGTTTCTGATATCATCAAAGCTGATAAACTGTACGTCAAACGGTGCGCCGCTCAATGCCTCGATCACTCCTGCATAGGAATAATTCTGTTTATAGTAAATAGCGTGGTGTACCATGTGGTTGCCCCATGCCCTCATTTTACCCCAGCAGTTCAGAACTGCAACTTTTTTCACGCAGTAAGGAGTCGTTCCTTTAATATTATCATACAGGGTACGGAACTCCTGGCATACACTCTCTACATAGTCGATAAATTCCGGAAACTGCATTGCCAGCTTCAGGTATCCGCCGTATCCGATACGGTCGATCGGCTTACGCAGGATCGCACGTCTTGCTGTCACCCAGTTTACCTTGGCTTCCTTTACAGGATCTCCGCCTTCGTGGAAGGTATCCGGGAAGAAGTACGGAAGCAGACGTCCTTCTGTGTATTTTACGCCTTCAATATCGCTGATAAGACGGAGCGTAGCGCCGTTGCCGACACTTCCTACAACAGCGTCAAGTCCTACCTGCTTAAATTCATCCATGAACGGTTCCATTCCGATCCAGTGATCTCCCAGGAACATCATAGCTTCCTTGCCGCACTCATGGGTGATATCTACCATCTCTTTTGCCAGTTTTGTGACTTCTCTTCTCTGGAAGTCCTGGAAATCCCGAAATTCCTTGGACGGAATGCGGTAAGTATTGTTCATGTATCCCTGATCAATGATATATTCCGGACGGAATTTATATCCTACTTCCTGTTCAAACTGTTCCAGAATGTAGGGACTTACTGATGCAGAGTATCCATACCAGTCTACGTATTTTTCCCTTGCCAGCTCATCGAAGATCAATGTAAACTGATGGAAAAATGTAGTGTACCGGATCACATCAATATGGGGATTGTCTGCAATATATTTGCGGAGACGCTCCATGGAATATTTATGAGTTTTCGGCTGACGCACATCAAAGGTGATCTGCTTCTCAAAATTGGTCCATCCATTTGTTACGGCATTGTACATATGCACCGGATCCCACATGATATAAGCCAGAAAGCTGACAGTATAATCATGAAATTCCTTTGCATCGTGAATAATCACATCGCCTTTCCCGGCGTCATAGCTCCACTGTGATACCGGAACAATTTCCCCTGTTGTCCGGTCAATTACTTCCCACCATCTCTCAATATCATCATGGTCGTTTACTTTAAGCATATCCGGATACAGATGATTCATCAGATGAATGGAAAGCTCGCTTTCTACTGCTGTATAAAACGGCGTCATAATATACATCTGTTGGATTTCTTCCGGATTCGCCTTGACCCAGGCATTGTCTTTTCTTGTTGTATAATAAGTGGAATATACCTTGGCGTCCACATCCCGAAGCTCTTCCGGATAATCTGTACCGTCACAGTCACGGATGGCGTCCGCCCCCCAGCGTTCCACCAATTCCAATGTCTCCGGTACTACATCTACATCTGTGGGAATGGTAACTCTTCCTTTTGTACGTTCTTTCACAATAGATCTCCTTTCCTTTTAAACACAATTTACAGTTGCTCCTCTCTCAACAAAACCGCACCTGCCGGAGAGTCTGTCTCTTTTCATAAGCATAGGAGAAAAACTTTTTCCCGTCAATTTTCATATTGTTGACATTTTTAGTATTCTTGCTATTTTTTATTTGGCTTTACCCCTTATCTCCAAAATGATAAAATAAATAAAAATCCCCTGGAAAAGGAGAACGGAAAATGAAAGAAAGAAAAGCGGTCTATGTCCTCTTTATTTTAATACAAAGTCTTGTCTACGGCATCGGAAATCCATTAACTAAAACTGCTTATGACTCCATTACTCCATTCTGGCTTCTCACGTTTCGCTTTGCCCTGGCCTTCCTCCTTCTTTTTCTGTGGAGAGGTCGGAAAATTGCAGGTCAGCTTAAGGACGTCGGCTGGACTGTCTGGATGCCTTCCGCCCTGTGCTGCGCCGGAGCCTATATTTCCTGCAATCTGGCTCTGAACCTGACTGCAGCCACCAATGTAGGCTTTATCATGTCCCTGCCCGTTCTTTTCGCTCCTTTGCTTTCCACCATTGTTCTTCGCGCTCCCTACCAATGGAAACGCCTTCCCCTGCAGCTTATTACTGTAATTGGACTGTTTCTTCTCTGCTGCAATACGGGCACCTTTACCTTTGGTCCCGGAGAAGCTCTTGCACTCTTTGACGCTCTGTGTCTTGCAGGACTCCTTGTCTTCGGTGAGCAGGCTATCTCGCAGATGGATGTTACTTCTGTCACCACGCTGCAGGTAGGTGTCACCATGCTTATCAGTCTGGTCTGCGCCTTCATCTTTGACGATCTGTCTGTACCTGGCCGAGTAGATTTTAATGCGTGGATGGTTGTCATTTATCTTGCCGTTATATGTACGATTTTTGCCTACCTCCTTCAGAACAGCGCTGTGGAACATTTATCCGCCTCCACAGTCTCCATGCTGCAGTGCACACAGCCTATTCTGACCGCCATTGTAGCCTATTTTATGCTGGATGAACGATTAAACAGCGCCGGGCTCGCCGGCGCCGCCGTGATTGTGATCTGTCTTTTGGCAGATGGAGCAATGAACCGGGTGTCACCGCAATGATCCGAAAGCACAGTGGATCCAGGTAACAATCACCTGTACTTTCTGTCATACAGTAAAGCCGCGATCAATACGACCAGACAAGAACCGGCATTATGTACCAGAGCGCCGGTTGTCGGGTTAAGTACTTCCATAAGTGAAAGCAGGATTGCTGCAAAGTTAATACACATGGACAGAGTAATACTCACCTTGATCGTGTTTACTGTTGTGTTGGACAGCCATTTCAAATAGGGAATCTGGGAAATATTATCGCTCATAAGAGCGACTTCTGCCGCATCCACTGCAATATCACTTCCCATACTTCCCATTGCTACACTGACATCCGCTGTTTTCAGCGCCGGTGCATCATTGACGCCGTCCCCGATCATGCATACCTTATGTCCTTCCTCCTGGAGTTTTTCAATATTCTTTACTTTTTCTTCCGGAAGTAATTCAGCACGGACTTCCGATATCCCAGCCTGTTCTGCAAAATAATCGGCTGCCTTTTTGCTGTCACCGGTGAGAAGAAGCGTCCATGTCCGCATATCTGCCAGTCGTTCTGCCATGTCTTTCACATCGGGTCTTAGTACATCAGAAAGCGCCAGTACTCCTATACACCGTTCCTCATCGGATATAAGGACAGAGGCTTTTCCCTGCATCCGGAACCGTTCCAGAGCTGACTGCACGGCGCCATCTGCAAAAACCCCGTACTCGGCAAGAAATTTTTCACTTCCCAGGTACAGCCTGCGTCCCTCGATTTCCGCACAGATCCCTCTTCCCGCTGTCATCTTGAAACTTTTTGCTTCCGACAACATAATTCCCTTTCCTCTGGCATATTCCACAATCGCTTTCCCCAATGGATGCTCACTCTTTGACTCAGCTGAAGCCGCAAGAAACAAAAGTTCTTCCCGGCTGATATCTGTATCAAAAGTAAGGATATCGCTGACTTCCAGTCGGCCATATGTCAAAGTACCTGTTTTATCAAATGCGATGGTATCTACTTTCCCCATTTTTTCAAGGGCTTCTCCTGATTTGATGATCACACCGTGCTTTGCCGCCTGCCCGATTGCCGCCATAACCGCTGTAGGTGTCGCCAGCACAAGGGCACAGGGGCAAAATACAACCAAAACAGTAACCGCTGTCACAATATTGCCGGTTCCTATGTATGCTCCTATAGCGATCAAAAGAGCGACCGGAACAAGATAGCTTGCACATTTATCGGCAATGCGCTGCATGGGCGCCTGCTTATTCTCCGCTTCCTGCACCATGTGGATCAGCTTCTGCAGCGAACTGTCTTCTCCCACCTTTGTCGCTTCCATATCGACAGCACCAAAACAATTGAGTGTACCGCTAAATACTGCATCTCCCTCGTTTTTATCGACGGGAAGGGATTCCCCTGTCATAACAGACTGATCCACCGTTGTTTCCCCGCTGATGATCTGTCCATCCACCGGTATTTTTTCACCGGGAAGCACTCGAAGGATATCCCCTTTTCTTATTTCTCCGGCAGGTATGATCTCTTCCCTGCCGTCAGATAAACGGCGTCCTGTTACCGGCGCAAGGTTTATCAGCTCTTTCAGCCCTTTCTTTGCCCGGTTGGTCGTAGCCTCCTCAAGAAGCGCTCCGATCGCCATGATAAACGCCACCTCTCCTGCCGCGAACAGATCTCCAATGGCAATGGCCGAAAACATGGCTATGCAGATAAGAAGCGCCGAAGAAATTTTACTGATCCCCCGGTTGTAAATCATTCTCCAGACAGCCAGATAGAGAAGCGGCAGTCCGCTGATTATAATTGTTACCCAGGCCGGATCAAATGGCAGGAAGTCCCACACCTCCATTCTCTCTCCAAACTCCCCCGTCAGATGCGGGATCAGATCCAGAAGCAAAAAGGCACCTGCCACGATCGTCATAGGCAGTCCTGCCAGAAAATCATTCATTCTTTTTACCATATCGCTCCTCCAATCCGTGCTGTGATAAAATCTGTTCACTCTTGACATTCATTTCCCGTTTTCATACAATAAATTCATTAACAAACATTTTGTTCTCTTTTATTGTAGAAAGTACCTGAACAAATTACAATGGATAATTAATGCCCGATGTTTCCTACAGAACATTTCAGAAAATCTGTACGGAATTTCAGGTATTTCTTAGACCAATTTTATGAAAGAGGAGACCATTATGGACAGACGGCAGCAAAAAACACGCACTGCGATCTTCACAGCGTTTAGTACACTTTTATCCGAAAAAAGCTACAGCAAAATTACTGTACAGGAGATCATTGACAGTGCAAATGTAGGGCGAACAACCTTTTATGCCCATTTTGAAACAAAAGATGATCTTCTGAAAGCCTTATGCGAAGAATTATTCGGTCATATTGTCAGCAGCGCTGCAGACTGTACTCACACCCACGGACTCTATTCAGAAGGCAGGGTGCCCGACTCTGTGTTCTGCCACCTTCTTCAACACCTTAAGGAAAATAATCGCCATATCCTGGATCTGCTTTCCTGTGAAAACAATGAAATTTTCCTTCGCTATTTTAAAGATAGTCTGAATAAACTGGTGCAGATACAGTTTGTGGAACAAAAAAGAAATCGAAACTCCCTGCTCCCAACTGACTTTTTAATCAATCACATTTCTTCCAGCTTTGTAGAAATGGTCCTATGGTGGATCAAGGGTGGACAAAAACAAAGCCCTGAAGAGCTGGATCAATATTTTCGCTTTGTTATGGAACCAATTTTATAACTGAAGTTTTCCAAAAAAATCAGCTCTGCAAAACTCCTGTAAAGTTTTGCAGAGCCTTTATTAAGAAGATATATCGTTTAGCGTGTAAACAACTCCAAAGAAGAAAACATTTTATGCAGCCTGTGTTCATCAAAGGGAAGATATTCTGCAACGGTAAAGCCCACAACATCTGCTTTTCCTGTTATAAGCTTCAGAATGCCGGAAAGATCTTCCACTGTCATTCTTCCTCCGCCGCTTCCGTCCCCCACCAGCTCTCCGTTTGCAAAGTAGGTGGAATGGAAAAGCCCCGGATCCAGCACATCAATGTCCAGATGAACCAGGATATGATCAAAACGCTCTGTAAATTCTAAAATTTCTTTCTCGGAAACAAATTCTTCCGTCTGAACTTTAAAATTGACTTTCGCATTCCGTAAAAACTGTTCCTGATAAGCGTGAAGTCCCTGAAGTCCCACATACAAAATTTCATCCGCCTGAAACTTTCTGTTCTTCATCAGTCCGGAAAGAGCAGGATCTCCGGATCCCATAAGAGAACCCAGAACCATAGCGTGGGCATTGGGATACTCATCCTTCACCTGGGACACATCAGGGTGCGCATCAATCCAGATGATTCCCAAATTATCGTAAAGACCATGGAGATAATCAAATGACGCCTGGGATACGATGCAGTTTCCACCAATGGTAATGATCTTATCAGGCTTCTCCTGCTCAAGGATCTCCATGGCACTGCGGATTCCCGCTGTTACCTCCTCTTTGGCATATATCCCGTCCGTTACCTGGCGTTCTTTCCCATCGGGCGGGGCAACAGGTACTTTAAGCAGAGGCTGGTTTTCATTCTCCGGAAGAATATGCGCCAGCAAATTGGCACCGAAATAGTAAGTTTCCAGTCCTCCGCTTAAATAGTCAGGATAAAGTAATCGAATCGTTTTCATCAGTCTTCCTCCTGTTATTTCCGATTTCAATCGGCTCTGCCCTCATGTGGAGGTCAGTCTGCGTACTGCTCTGGTACAGGATCTGTTCCGTGTGCTCCGGCAGAACGAGGTCGATATCATATATTTTCTTGACGAGAAGATCTATTTTCCCGAATGGATCAAAGTATCGGAAGAACCTGAAAGACTTTTCTTCGTGGCTTCTTCCGACTCACCTCTCGCGGGCAAAAAGCAGCTGCCCATCGAGCGTCTGCTGCAGGAATCTCTCTATCTTACAGAAAAGGGGATCAGCTACCGCTATGCACTCGAACAGTTGCTGGCAGAAAAAGGCTATGAGCTGCATCCTATCCTGGAAGTCGGAAACACGGACATCATTACTCGTTTTCTTCTGGACAATAAAGGGATCTCCTTCCTGCCAGAGTATGTTGTCAGAGAATATATTGATAATGGAAGACTTGCGTCCCTCGACACAGAATTAGGTGATATTGTCTTATGGAGCCAGCTTGTATACCACCGGAATAAGTTCATTACGCCACAGATGAACCTGTTTCTGAAAATGTTGATGAAGTACATTCAAAAATCGCGGACTTCATAAGCCGTTCCACAGTATCGTAAATATCATTTTCCGTTGTTTCAGGATGGATCGTACACATCCGCAGGACTTTTTTATCCTGCAGCTCCGTAGTAAAAATCTGTGCAAAACCGCTGTCTGTGATCTCTTTGGAAATATGCTGGTTGATTTCATTTAATATATGATCGGGCAATGTTCTATCTGATACATAACGGAAATTTATTACTCCAAGCTGTGCCGGAGATACGACTTCCCATTCCGGATTTCTGCGGATTATCCTTTCCGCAAGTTCAGCCATAGCGCAGCCATGGTCAATGATCTCCCCCATCCTTTTGCTTCCCATTGTCTGCAATGTAAGCCACAATTTTAATCCGCGTGCCGGCCGTGTCAGCTCAGGTCCCAAATCCCAGAATTCACCCCCTTCCGGTGAACTTTCAGCGTCTTTTAAGTATTCCGGGTGTGCGGCAAAACTTTGCACCAATGTACGTTTAGCCCTAACCAGGACTACGCTGCACCCATATGTCTGCAACATCCATTTATGTGCGTCCCAGCTAAGACTGTCAGAATTTTCAATTCCGGCAAGTTCATCTTTCAATTTTTCGGATAATAAAGCTGACGCACCAAACGCTCCGTCAACGTGCATCCAAAGGTCATGCATTTTACAGACTCGGGAAATATCCGTCAGCGGATCGACACTTCCTGTATTTGTAGTTCCAGCAGATGCGATTACCGCAAACGGTTTCTTTTTATTCGCCAGATCATCCTCTATGTTTTTCTGCAAGGATGAAGTATCCATACGGAACAGCTCATCTGTCGGAATCGTGCAGATCTGATCTTTGCGAAATCCGATCATATGAAGTCCTTTCAATACGGAGGAATGTGTTTGGTCTGATACATATACAACTGCCCGGGTCCGCTCACCGTAAGTAAGCCTGCTGTCTCTTGCCGCTGTCAGAGCAGTCAGATTTGCGATAGATCCGCCTGAGACAAACAGACCGCCGCCATCTTCAGGATATCCTGCCAGATTACACATCCATCGTATCAGTTTCTTCTCGATCAGATCAGCAACAGGAGCGTTAATTTCACAGCTGGCATGAGGATTATATGCATTTGTCATCACATCTCCCATCCAGGAAATCAGGGATTCCGTAGAGGGAATACATGCAAAACTACGTGGATGCTGTGCCAAAATAGTATGCGCGTAAACATCCCGCAGCATTTTATCATATACTTCACGAACAGGACGCCCATTCGCAGGGATACTCAGATTCTCTATATACTCCATAGTGTCTTCTGAAGCAGGACGGCATACCTCCTGCTCCTTTAAAGTATTATAAAACTGCACGGTCTGTTCCACAAAATCTTTCATTAATTCACCAATCTGCTCATTTTGCTGATGTATTCTCTTTTCCATAGTTAAGCCTCCTTATTTTTCGCCTATATTTATAACCGCAATAACCTTGCGGCATTTTCACCTAAAAGGGCATCTTTTTTCTGTTGTTCTCTCAATAATACGCAAATAACGTGAATCATCCACGTTAACTCGTTGGAAAACATCATGAAGTTTAATGCCCTTTATTTCGCAATAAAAACTATTAGTTAAAATAGCCTTAGAAACGTAATAACTTCACCTCCTCGATTATCTTGTTACTATGTTAGCATGCAATATATTTTTTGTATAATTCATAGTTTTTATAATATTGTTCAATTTTTTTGATGGATTATATGAAAATGCAAAATCGGCAAGTCATGATATAATTCAAAATGTCATTATCTATTCTTTTCTATGTTTTTCCCAACAGAATTATTTTTTTCACATCCATTTACTATTCTCCGGCGATCTTACTGACAATCTCCGGTGCAGTCTCAAAGATCCGCATAAGGCGCATTGCAATACCAGATGGCTGTGAAGCTCCACTGGTCCATAACCGTAAAATCCTTTGTCTTCTCTACCCGAAATACAATCATACGTTTCCCCTCCCTTCTCTTCAAGATAAAAAAGCCCGACAGTAAAACTTAAAATTTACCATCGGGCAACACACCGGAACCCATCCAGCAACGCAATTCCGGTTCATTTTTCAGTTAACAATCTAATGCCTGCTTTTTTCAGCAGACAGTCTATTTTGCCCCCGAGGGGCATGTTCCGAAAATAAAGCCCGTAAACCTAAAGTTTACGGGCTTTACAAGCTCCCCCTGTTGGACTCGAACCAACGACAACTCGGTTAACAGCCGAGTGCTCTACCGACTGAGCTAAGGAGGAATATTCTATTTTCTCTTGCCTTCATCTTGGCAACGAAAATAATTTACCACAAATCCTTTCTTTTTTCAAGGGGTGCCGGCAAAATTTTTAAAAGACCGGCAAAAATTTTTTAGCAATTTTCAAAATAGAGGCTATTTCATTTACAAAAATAGTCCAGGCAGCGTCTCTTCGGACTATGTCTGGACTTATCTACAACATTCTGGTCTTTATTATGTACCTTCAAAACCACATACAAGAAATCTTTCCATCTTCCAGCCTTTTTGAACCTTCCTTGGTTATGCCCTCGACCGATTAGTAACAGTCAGCTCCATGTGTTGCCACACTTCCACCTCTGCCCTATCTACCTCGTCGTCTTCAAGGGGTCTTACTAACTTGACGTTATGGGATATCTCATCTTGAGGGGGGCTTCACGCTTAGATGCCTTCAGCGTTTATC
>OJSI01000051.1_pt1 | contig 141803 bp, 153 predicted proteins | sample 1599401 | NCBI WGS metagenome assembly OJSI01 (sample SAMN04168658, study PRJEB22393) | human gut metagenome | biome: human gut microbiome; feature: stool | host: Homo sapiens | collected 2014-03-24
GTGATACCATTCAGCTGGAAAAGTATCGTTATCTTTTTCAATGCGCAAAGGAAAGCAATGATTTTGATTCATTTATGAAATTCGCAGTGTAGTTTTGTGCAATTTTTCAAATTTGCTCATTTATAGATATATTATATATCTTGCGGAGAAACTGTTGAAATTTAGTATTTTAACAAATACAACTTCTGTTTACTGATGCATATTTGAATCAGAATAAAGTAGATTCTGTCGGAACATAGATTTCATGTCCATGATAAATGGTGATGGAATGATGTTACCAAAATGGAAACAAAGAAAATACAGGATGGTGCTTTCTTTTTGAGTTTTGTCGTTATAAGATACGAGCAAAGGGAGGTACAGAGTATGGCATTTGGAAATAACATTAAAAAATTAAGAGAAGAAAAAAATCTGACTCAACAGCAGCTTGCGGAGAAATTGTATGTATCAAGACAGACAATCTGCAGATGGGAAAACGGCTCAAGATGCCCGGATTTGATCACAGCAAAAAAATTGGCACTTGAATTGAAGGTAAGTATGGATGAACAGATATCGGATGAAGCGTGCAGGATATTCAGATTAATTATGGAATCTGGAAATCAGAAAAAATAAAGAACGGAAGAAAATTACAAGAATTTCAAAAGAAGATATTGAGTTTTATACAGACTGTAGGTGCGGTTAAATGTATGGAGAGGTGAGGCGGCCGTGTTCTTGAAAACAGAAAAACTGACAATCCGAAAAATGACAACAGAGGATTTGTTTCCACTGTATCATGTGCTCTCGGATCCTGAGGTCATGGAGTATCTTGAACCGCCGTTTTCCATGGAAGCAGCGAAACAATTCCTGTATAAAGCAGGTATATGCGAGACTCCTTTGATATGGGCGGTGGAAGATGCGCGTAAAGTTTTTATCGGCTATGTTATCTATCATACCTATGATGAAACCAGCATGGAGCTGGGATGGGTTTTGGATCGCAAGGAATGGGGAAAAGGGTATGCAAGTGCAATTACTAAAATGGTGACTGAGGAATCCGGAAGTTCCGGAAAAGAGCTTGTAATAGAATGCAGTCCTGAGCAGAAAGCTACAAAAAGGATTGCGAAAAAGTATGGATTTCAGTTTTGCAGTGTTGTAAATGGATGTGAAGTGTATCGACTAAGGAGGAAGTAAGATGGCAAAATTAGAACAGGTAATAAGCGGCGATTTTTATGAAGTGCTTGGTAAGATCGAGAGAGGAATCGTAGAAAGCAGTATGTCAGCCTCATTGGAAGAGTTCAGTGATTTTGAAAGTGGAACTGCCAGATGCAGTGTTCGTGTTTTCGAACGATATAGTTATGTTGGAGATAATCGGGTGAGCCTGAATGTAACTCTTTTTCAGAATGGAAGCGGACCGATTCAACTTTCTGCGATTGCTGCAGGTGGCAGTCAGGCAATGCTTTTCAAGATCAATACCTGGGGTGAAGAAGCGTTTCTTGACAAACTAAAGGAGCTATTGTAAATTGAAAATACGGAGGTTAGAGAGAATGAAACGAATTAATTACTCGGTGCAGTTTTAAAACTGGCAGCAGATTGTATCGAGGTTAAAATAAAAGTAAAAACATATGCTGGCAGGGCTGCACCGATCAAATCATTTTATTTATAGAAAATTTGAAAGGAAGCAGTTAAAATGAATAGAGCAGAATTAAAATTAATTTGGAAAAAAGAAGAGAAGGCGGCATATATCAAAGGTTGGGATTTTTCGCATATCCATGGGAGGTATGAGGAAGAGAATGATTTGCCGTGGGATTATGAGAAGATCGTGAAACAATATTTAACGAATACGGCCAAAGTGTTGGATTATGACACTGGCGGGGGTGAATTTTTATTGTCTCTGAATCATCCCTTTGCCAGAACAGCAGCGACAGAAGGATTCGAGCCGAATGTGCGATTGTGTCAGGAAAAGTTGCTGCCTTTAGGAATTGATTTTAAAGAGTGTAATACACCTTCAAGGATTCCGTATGATAATGAGACATTTGATATGATTATAAACAGGCATGGAAATTTTGATGCCAGGGAATTGTATCGATTATTAAAAAAGGGTGGAATCTTTGTTACACAACAGGTTGGCGGCGATAACGATAGAGATTTAGTGGAAATGGTTCTGCCTGAAGTGGAAAGTCCGTTTCCTCATTTAAATCTGGAAGAGCAGAGAAATGCGTTTGTCGATGCAGGTTTTCATATTCTTGCTGCAGAGGAAGCGTATCGACCAATTAAATTTTATGATATTGGTGCGTTTGTATGGTTTGCACATATTATTGAATGGGAGTTTCCTGGTTTTTCAGTTGATAAATGCTTTGAGCAGTTGCTGAAAATGCAAAAGATAATTGAGGATCAAGGGAAAATTGAAGGGACGATTCATCGGTATTTGATTGCAGCGAGGAAATGATAGACTGTGAAGAAGGTTTTAGGTCTCTTGTCTGAAAAAGGCAAGGGGCTTAATTTACATTGAGACGGTAGAATGAAGCGTTGCGAATGTAAAGAAAGGTTGTAGGACAGAAGATGAGATTACATTACAAAGGAGCATATGATTTGAATCCGGAATCGATTCCTCATAAAGAACATATTCCGGGAGCGGTAAAATTTAAAGAAGCTGAGGATACAAAAGAACTCTCCAAAACAGCAACTGTGATATCGATTATTGTGATGGTCATCATGGGGATTTTTGCAACCATGAGAATGGGCAGATTTATTTTTGATGGATCCCTGCAAATGTGGTTGGGAATCCTGTTTCCATTCGCGATTTTATTTCCACATGAAATTCTGCATGCTATATGCTTCAAAGAAGATGTATATTTGTATACAAACTGGAAACCGGGGATGTTGTTTGTGGTTGGTTCGGAGACCATGAGCAAAGGAAGATTTATCTTGATGTCTATGCTTCCAAATGTGGTGTTTGGAATTTTACCTTACATCGTTGGAATGATTTATCCTCAGTTTGTTTTTGGGCTTGTTTTTGGAATCCTTTCGGCAGGTATGGGGGCAGGAGATTATTACAATGTTTACAATGCTGTGACACAGATGCCAAAGGGAGCCAGGACGTATTTGTATCAATTTCATTCTTATTGGTATATGCCTTGAGTATGTGGAGGCAAAGAAACCAAAAACAGTTTTAAAATGATAAGGGGGATATAGGTGATTTATAAAAAGATAGAAATCGAAGAAATGGAACATTTCTGGAGTTTGTTAAATGCTCTTGATGCGGAAACAAATTTTATGATGTATGAACCAAATGAAAGAAAGCAGCATATGGATATTCAAGAATTAAAAACGGATATCTATCATAGCGTGATACATGGAAATGGCTTTTTACAAATTGCAAAGGCAGACAATAAAATAGTGGGGTATCTCCGGGCAGAGAGGGGAGAGTTTCATCGAAATTTTCATACTGCATATATTGTTGTGGGTGTATTGAACGAGTATCAGGGGAAAGGGATCGGCACGACTTTTTTTGAAAATCTGGAAAAGTGGGCGAAGGCAAATGCTGTCATTCGGCTGGAGCTTACTGTGGAATGTCATAATGAAGCAGCAAGAAAATTATATGAAAAAAGTGGTTTTAAAGTAGAAGGAATAAGGGCAAAATCAATGTTGGTAAATGGAGAACTTGTGGACGAGTATTATATGGCAAAAATTTTATAAATTCCGAATAAGAAAATTGAAATCAGGAAGGAGCTTTCTATGAGCCATATTTTAATCATAGATGACGATATTCATATCAATGAAATGCTGGAAGAGGTTCTGATACAGGAGGGATATCAGGTTTCCCATGCCTATTCCGGGACAGAGGCATTACTGTTTCTGGCAAACGAAAAGCCGGATCTGATTTTATTGGATTTGATGCTGCCGGGGCTTACAGGAGAGGAAGTGCTGCCGCAGATTGAAAAAATTCCGGTGATTGTGATGAGCGCAAAGGTTGAAGTGAAAGATAAGGTTGCTCTTTTGCTGAATGGCGCGGAGGATTACATTACAAAACCGTTTGAAATTGAAGAATTGCTGGCAAGGATTGTTGTGCAGCTCAGGAAAAGTACAAGACTGGATTCTTCGGAAAAACTGATGTATAGAGAAATTACAGTGAATATGGTTACGCATGAAGCATGGGTTGGGGAACATGAGGTAAAACTGACAAAGACAGAATTTGCCATCTTGAAAATTTTGCTGGAGCATCCAAAACAGGTGATCACAAAGACTGTGCTGCTTGACCGTGTCAGCGAAGAAACACCGGATTGTATGGAAAGTTCACTGCGGGTTCACATCAGTAATTTGAGAAAGAAGCTGAGGGAAATCTCGGGGAAAGATTATATAGAAGCAGTATGGGGAATTGGTTTTAAGATGGCAGAGTGAGAAATATTTACAGTTTCTTTGCACTTTTCTTAACAGCTTTCTTAACACTTTACAGATAGAATATGTTGGAAAGAAAAGGTAAGGAGGCCAAATTGTTATGGAGTATGTATTAACTACCGAGCATTTATGCAAAAACTATGGGCACTTTAAGGCGCTGAACCAGTGTTCTATGCATGTTCCGAGAGGTGCAATTTATGGATTTGTAGGAAAGAACGGGGCGGGGAAAACTACATTGATCCGTCTGATCTGCGGGCTGCAAAGACCGACATCCGGAAGTTACAGGTTATATGGAAGCGAAAATACGGACAAGAAAATTGTGGAAGCGCAGAGAAGAATCGGCGCAGTTGTGGAGACCCCGTCGATTTATGTGGATATGACGGCGGAAGAAAACATGAAAGAGCAGTATTATGTTTTGGGCTTGCCGTCTTTTGAAGGAATCCCTCAGATTTTGAAACTGGTGGGGCTGGAAGATGCAGGGAAGAAAAAGGCAAAAGATTTTTCTCTCGGAATGCGTCAGAGACTGGGAATTGCGATTGCGCTGGCAGGAAAACCAGATCTGCTTGTGTTGGATGAGCCAACCAATGGTCTGGATCCACAGGGGATCGTAGAGATGAGAGAACTGATATTAAAACTGAACAGGGAAAGACAGATCACGGTGCTGATTTCAAGTCATATTTTGGATGAATTGTCAAGAGTTGCGACTCATTATGGATTTATTGACAAGGGAACTATAGTGAAAGAGATTACGGCAGAAGAGCTGGAAAATACCTGTAGGAAGTGTGTGAAACTGCAAGTGACGGATACTGCTGTACTTGCTCACATTCTGGATAAAAGAAGTCTTGAATATGAGATCTTGTCAGATACGCAAGCAAATGTTTATGGGGAACTGGTAGTTTCCGATATTGTGTTGGAGTTGGCAGAACAGAATTGCAGGATGTTTTCCGTGCAGGAATACGAGGAAAGTCTGGAAAGCTATTATCTCAACTTAGTGGGAGGTGGCAAATATGAATAAATTATTTCGTGCGGGACTCTATCGGCTTCGCAAAAATAAGGGCGCATATGCCTGTGTTATCATTCCTCCCATCTATAGTGTCTGCCTGATGTTTTCGCAATATATGCAGATGAAAGAAAGTGGGGCAAATTATCTGCTGGATCCATTTCTATTTCATTTTTTGCTGGTGATGGGAGTTTTGCTTTCGGTATTTGTCAGTTTATATGTTGGAACAGAATATCACGATGGAACGTTGAGAAATAAACTGATCAGCGGTTCTTCAAGAAATGCAGTATATGGATCGAATCTGTGGATCAGCTTTCTGGTTGGGACGTGCAGCGTGTTGTTGGCTTATACGGCAGGGTTTGCGGCAGGTATTCCCATGTTCGGCGTGATAGAGATGCCGGCTTTGACAATGCTGCAGACCTGTGTGGCAGGAATTTTGCTGGTGCTTTCTTATGTTTCGATCTTTCATATGATCTCCATGCTAAGCTCCAGTAAGACAACCTCTGCGGTAGTCTGCATTCTGGCGGCGGTTTTTATGATGGTGTTTGCGGGGATTATTTTTTCGAAATTGTCTCAGCCGGAGATGATCACACAGGCGGTAATCGTAAATGGAGAAACCGTTATGGAAACAGTAAAAAATCCTGCTTATCTGACGGGAATAAGCCGTACAGTTTATCAAAATATCCTGGATTTTCTGCCGGCAGGGCAGGCCGTACAGATTTTTAATCAGGGAGTTCTGAATCTCGGAAGAATGATGAGATATTCGATTTTGATCATTTTCGGAACGAGCCTGGCAGGATTGTATCTATTTAATCGGAAGGATATCAAATAGGAGAAGTGAGTGGAAATGGAAGTTGGAGTATGGTGTGGAGCAGGGATTCTGGTTTTGTATAATATTGTGCTGCAGATCAAGGTGTATCTGTTGCGAAAATCAGCAAAAGAAATCCGGAAAGATTTTCAGAAATTATTGAAGACCAATACAAACACCATAATCCAGATTTCCAGCCGTGACAGGGAGATGTGTGCGCTGGCTTCTACAATCAATCTGCAGTTGGAAACATTTTATGAGAAAAGACGCTGCTATGAACAGGGAAACCTGGAACTAAAAGAAGCGGTTACCAATATCTCTCATGATCTGCGGACGCCATTGACTGCGATTTATGGTTATTTGAACTTACTCAAAAAAGAAGAGTGTCCGGAGCATATAAAGCGTTATCTGGATGCGATTGAAAACAGGGCACAGGCACTCAAACAATTGACGGAAGAATTATTTCGTTATACAATTGTGATATCAGAAGCGGAAGAGATGACGCTTCAAGTCTTAACGTTAAACGGGATTTTGGAAAGCAGCATATCCGCGTATTACTCCGTTTTAAAGCAGAATCATATTGTTCCGGAGATTTCGATTTCGGATCAACAGATCACGGGGAGAGTAAATGAAAATGCTCTGTCCCGTGTTCTTGGCAATATTCTCAGTAATGCGGTGAAGTACAGTGACGGCGATTTGAAAATTGTATTGTCGGAAGACGGTGAGATTCGGATTTCCAACCATGCATCAGGTTTGTCAGAAGTACAGGCAGAACGATTATTTGATCGTTTTTATACCGTGAATACGGCCAGAAAATCAACAGGCCTTGGATTGTCTATTGCAAAGGCACTGATGGAGAAAATGGGCGGAACCATCACAGCGGATTACAGAGAGAATGTACTGGAGATCTGCGTGAATGTGCAGAAGTTATAATGGAATTACAGATTAGTGCCCGTAGTCTGTGCTTCGGGAGACAAATTTATTGCAGATCCCGAGCAGAAAATAAAAGTGCATGAAATGTTTGGTGCGGATATCTGTGAAATGGAGGCTGCGGGAATCGTGCTTACCTGTAATCGAAATCAGGTTCCATGCATGTTGGTAAAATGTGTGAGTGACGGAATTGAAGGCGGTTTTGAAGAATTTCAGGAGACAATGGATGCGGCAGCAGATCTGTGTCTGGAGGTAGTGGAGAAGATTGTTGCCGGAATGGGACGATAGGAAGGTGGAAAAAAGAATGAACATCAATCGTGAAGAGATACTTGCCCTGACAAGACGCATGACGGTAAAAAGAACGTCCATGACCAGAATCGCAGGATGCTATGCAGACGCAGAAGGTTTTATTGACGGAACATTTAACGTGAATTTTCTGAAACTATCTCCTGCAGAACGTGAAAAAAATCTGGAGCTTGCGAAAACGGTTCCATTTGCACAGACCAATCAGAATCTGAAACGCTATGTATTTCCAGAATCTGGACAGGGAAGTATGCTGTGTATTTGTTTCATGATCGGTATGATATTCCTGCAAAGGCGAAGGATAAGGAACGACTGGGAGAATCTGAGCAGATGTTTGAGTATCTGATCTGCGTGATCTCTCCGGTTACAGGAGATTATGAACCGGGAAAACCGGAATGTGGATTTTTATTTCCGGCCTTTTTTGACGGGGGAGCGGCATTGAATTGTGTGGATGTGTTTCAGGCAGATTCAGAACATCCGCATCAGGAATTGCTGCAGATGTTATTTTCCGAAAAATCTTGAAAAAAGGAGTTTTTCTCAGTACAATCAAGCGCAAAGGTAAAAGAATTGAGAGATTTGAAAGGAGAAAAGATGAATCAGAAAATAGCACTTGTTGTATATCCGGAATTTAGTTTTCAGGAAATTGGAAATTTGAGTTCACTGTTCCGCTGGGGATTTGACACCAGGACAGTTGTGGTTTCCGGGGATAAAAATCCAGTCAGGTCTGAAGAAGGATTTGCGATTCTTCCAGATATTACGTATGAAGAGTTTTGTGTGGAAGAATATGATTGTCTGATTTTACCGGGATGCAGTGATATCAGCCAATCGATTCGGGATGAAAAGTTAATGGAATTTTTGAGGGGCTTGGAAGGAAATGAAACTTTTCCAATCGGAGCAATCTGTGCAGGACCGATTTATTTGGCAAAAGCAGGACTTCTGAAAGATAAGAAATTCACCAATTCCATGTATCTGGAAATGAACGAAAGACTGCCATTTATCGATATGGAGAATATACGGTATCAACCAGTTGTGGAAGATGGTAATGTGATTACAGCACAGGGCGATGCCTATCGGTTGTTCGCAGTTGCAATGGCAAGAAAAGTAGGATATCAGTGCTCCGATCATGCCTATTTTGGTGTTGGAGAGGAGTGGAAAGAGGAAGACTTTGTGCATCACCTTTCAGATGCAGAGTGGAAGGAGTTTGAGAAAGAATTTGCGGATTTGATTAGATAAATCTGGAAAAGGACTTGAAATTCAATGAAGATCAAGTCCTTTTCTTTTTAAATCTGTTTTGTTGTCCACTTGCTGCAATCCCATACTGCGTGTACGACATCCTGGTAAAATTCCGGTTCATGGCAGATTAAAAGCACACTTCCACGATAATCAAGCAGTGCTTTTTTCAAGGAATCTTTTGCATCCACATCCAGATGGTTTGTCGGCTCGTCCAAAAGCAGGATATTGGTATCGCGATTCACCAGTTTACAGAGTCTTACTTTTGCTTGCTCTCCTCCGCTTAAGACGCGAACCTGGCTTTCAATGTGTTTTGTTGTAAGTCCGCATTTTGCCAGAGCAGAACGTACTTCATATTGTGTGAATGAAGGGAATTCCTGCCAGATTTCTTCAATACAGGTTGTTCGATTATCTCCTTTGACTTCCTGTTCAAAATATCCAATCTGCAAATTTTCTCCCAGTTCACAGGTGCCGAAAATCGCAGGAATCAGCCCGAGAATACTTTTCAACAATGTCGTCTTTCCGATTCCGTTGGCGCCGACCAGAGCAATTTTCTGCCCTCTTTCCATAGAAAGAGACAGTGGTTTTGACAATGGTTCATCGTATCCGATCACAAGATCTTTTGTCTCAAAAATATATCTTCCCGGAGTTCTTCCGTATCGGAATTTGAATTCCGGCTTCGGACGTTCTGCTGCAAGCTCGATCACGTCCATCTTGTCCAGTTTCTTTTGTCTGGACATTGCCATATTTCTCGTAGAAACACGCGCTTTATTTCTTGCTACAAAGTCTTTTAATTCGCTGATTTCTTGTTGCTGCCTTCTGTAGGCTGCCTCTAACTGTGCTTTTTTAACGGCATATACTTCTTCAAAATGATGATAATCTCCTACATAGCGGTTCAGTTCCTGATTTTCCATATGGTAGATAATATTGATCACATCGTTTAAGAATGGGATATCATGGGAAATCAAAATAAATGCATTTTCATAGTCGATGAGATACCGCTTCAGCCATGCGATATGTTCTTCGTCCAGATAGTTGGTCGGCTCATCCAAAAGCAAAATATCGGGCTTTTCAAGCAGTAATTTTGCCAGAAGGACTTTGGTGCGCTGTCCGCCGCTTAAATCGGTTACGTCTCTTTCGAGACCGATATCCAGAAGTCCAAGTGCTTTTGCAACTTCTTCAACTTTGGCATCGATAATATAAAAATCGTGCAGAGTCAGAGTGTCCTGAATGGTTCCCAACTCCTCCATCATCGTATCCATTTCTTCCGGAGAGGCCTCTCCCAGGGAATCGCAGATTGCATTCATGCGTTCTTCCAGTTCAAACAAATATGAGAATGCGGACTTTAATACATCTCGAATCGTCATTCCTTTTTCTAAGACCGTGTGCTGATCAAGGTATCCGACACGGACATTTTTTGCCCATTCAATCTTACCTTCATCCGGCATCAGTTTTCCGGTAACAATATTTAAAAAAGTGGATTTTCCTTCTCCGTTTGCGCCCACCAGTCCAATATGTTCTCCCTTGAGAAGGCGAAAGGATACATCTGCAAAAATGGCGCGATCTCCAAATCCATGTGTGAGATGCTCTACATTTAAAATACTCATGACATAACTCCTTTTTGGTCGTATTTCATTTATCAGAACCATTGTACAGGAAAGAGTTGTATTTGTCATCAAAATTCACCTTTTTGCAGATTTTCCATATTATGTACTGTAATTATATGAAAGGAAAGAACACACTATGCAAAATAATCGGTCTTATTCCAGAAACGAACGGTTTACCTGTCAACAGCAGCCTTATCGCAATATGCCGGTGCAGCGTCGACAGAATCCTTCTTCCTCCTGTGGTGAAGCAGTCTCGTCACCTTGTTCCTGCCGCATTCCCCGTGATCCATTGGAACATATGACTCTTGCGATGGCATATGTTCCCTGGCAGACATGGGAAGACACTTATGATGTTCATAAGGGATTAGAATGTGGAACGATCTTCCCTGTTTTAAACAAACCATTTTATGGAAAAGGGGGATGTAATCAATGACAGACCGTCCATGTAGAACAGAATTGTTAAATCATATCAACGCTGTCAGTTTCGCGGTGGATGAAGTGAAATTATATCTGGATACCCACCCGCAGGATCCGGATGCACTGGCTTATTTCGAAAAATACAGCCGGATGCGCAACCAGGCAATGAAAGAATATGCCATGAATTTCGGACCTTTGACGATCGATACAGCCACAGCATCCTGCAGTGAATACTGGAAATGGATCAATGAGCCGTGGCCATGGCAGGAAGGAGGATGCTGATTATGTGGAATTATGAAAAACGATTGCAATATCCGGTAAAGATTACACAAACGAACCCACAGATTGCCAAAGTGATCATTTCACAATTTGGCGGCCCGGACGGGGAGCTCGCTGCATCGATGCGGTATTTATCTCAGCGGTATACCATGCCATATAAAGAGGTGACCGCAACACTTACGGATATCGGCACGGAGGAATACGCTCGTAAAAGATGCAGCTAATGAATATACTCTGAAAGCACCGTTATTTCGGCACTTTCGGGTACACATCGATTGTGAATTCAGAGTTTTTCTGGTTTTTCTTGTTCCGTTTTGTTTTAGTCAGAACAATCCTGTCAATCAGCTGTCTCAAGGCGCTGTTCTTTTCCGAGACAGTCAGAGAGTCCCACTCACTCAATAAATTCTTGCACTTCGGCACAAAATTCTTCCGGTTTGCCTGTCTTGCGATTGTGGTATGCAAATCTTCACGAGCAGCAGTGATGTTATTCATGCAGTCTCTGATCCGCTGCTCAAGCGCATTCGAACGCTCAATAAAAATTTCTTTTGTGTAAATTCCCTGCTCTAAAAAATCAAATAAGGATTCCCTCTGTTTTAAAAGCGTCTGATGTTCGGCCTCAAAATTTGTGACGATCAATTCTTTTGCGGCAATAGCGGCAGTATCTTCCTCATGAGTGTCAGAAAATTCATACTTGGCTATGTAGTCTTTCAGCCACCCCAGAAGAGCTTCTTCCAGTTCATCGATCCGGATCCCGACTGTGGAGCACTCTGTATACTGACAGATCAGCATATCATAGGGCGTTTTTGTTTGCGCTTTCTTGCGGACCATAAGCCGATCGCATTGTGAGCATCTGACCAGGCCTGCAAATAGATTTTGTATCGGTCTGTCGTTTCTGACTGGAGCAGAAAAACATCCTTTTGGTTGGTTCGCGCGTTTAAATAAGTCTGGGCTGATCCGTGGCGCCCATGCCGCATCTGAGAGGATGTAATCTGTGGCTTTTGGACGGGACTTTACTACACGCCCATCTTTTACAGCCCTGACAGTCTTACGATGCCCCCAGCGGACTTTACCGATGTTTGCTGGATTTGAGATAATCCCTTTTAAAGTAGAGGGCGTAAAAGGTTTGCCACTCCTTGCAAGGATTCCCATATTGGACATATAGGTACAGGCTTTCTGGTATCCGTACTGCTTATTTCCGCACAGATCATACATTAGATCAAGGACGGGTGCTTCTGTCTGATGCGGGGCGAGAGAGTAGTGTTTTCCATCCGGCGCAATGACGCGCTCCCATCCATAAGGGGCAACATTACCAACGTAATATCCGTCAGAACTGGAACGTTCCCTGCCACGCTGCATTCGGCGCTTTATTGTGGCGTACTCCCGGCGGCTCATAAATAAACTGAACTCAAAGTACTCATTATCATACTCGTTTGCAGGATCGTAGGTTTTATTTGGCGTTACAATCCGGGTGTTGGAATAAAAAAATGCACGCTGCACACGCCCCTGATCGATCGTATCACCTCTAGCCAGACGATCTACGTCCATTACGAGGGCACCATCCCACATACAGGCTTCCACCTCAGAGAGGACTTGCGTCATGACTGGGCGGGCATCGATACTGTCTCCGGACACAACTTCCCGGTAAATCGCACCGATCGGAAGAGAGAGAGTCTTTGCCAACTCTAACAGGGTAGTAATGTGGCGTTCCAGAACATCAATCCCTAGCGCTTCCAGTTCGGCGTCTTTTCTGGATTTTCTGGCGTAGATAAAATAAGACATTGTATCACACTCCTATGTTATTGTATTTAAATTTGGGTACAAAAATAACAGCCAGCACATGAACTAATGTTCTGGATTGCGTGACTGCTCCGAAGATGATACAATATTCCCGAGTTAATTTAAGAGCATATCTTCGGATATGTAGACCGTCTCTGTTGGCGCAGGGGCGGTTTTTATTGTGAAATTAGAACTTGAATTATTCTTTTTTTACAGAATCTGCTAAATTCGCTTTATTTTTTTGTGGTGCTTTTGTTCGCATTCCATCTATATGTTCAAATAAATCCTCTTTAATAGTAGCACGCATTGGATCTAAAATAAAATCTATTCCTTCGCGTCTAGCTTGTTTAGCGGCAGGAACAAAATCACTATCTCCAGAAATTAGAACAATCTGATCAACTTGCTTTTTGAACGCAAGAGATGCGATGTCTATACCGATTCTCATATCAACACCTTTTTGTGAAACAGATAAAGAAAAGTCTTTTTCTGTAAGATTTTCTATAGGTAAAGTACCATTGAGTATTTTTTTGAAAATATCAGGTCTGATAATGAACTGAGCTTGTTCTTCCGCTAAACGGCCAAGACGCAGTGCGAATTTACGTTTGTGTCTGAGTTCGTTAAAAAATTTAGTTGCCCATGCATAATCATCAGTTTTTGATAAATCAATTTGTCGTTTTAATAAAGGATGGTAAATATTCTTTTTGATAGGAGGGCAATCATAGTAAAATACTCTATATAACATTGCTCCAGCTTTTTCTTCTTTGATATGCCTTTTGCAATAATCTTCCAATTCTTTTGCTCGTTCAGATGGAGTTAAATCACCGAATAAGTTATATGCTCGTTTTCTATAGAAAGCCCCATCTACTAAAATAGCAGTTTTAATCATATACATTCTCCTTTGTGTAAAAAAATACCTCTAGGATCATCACTTCCCTTATAGTGGGAGGATTACTGCTAGAGGTATACTATCTTTGTATTCGCAACAATACATTGCGATTAGAACAAAATTTTCACATCACATTTGTGATGTACTATTATAATATACCATTTGCAGTAAAAAATCAATACTTTTTTAGAATATATTCTATTTTATTTCAATAAATTATCAATGCAGATCTCGAAATCCTCATATATTTTTAATTTGAGAGTGTCGTTAAAAGGCACGATCACCGGTGCGACATCTTCCTCATATCGGTATACCGTTGTGCGTTCTCTGGCAGGATCCACGATCCAATACTCACGAACACATGCGTCAGTATAGAGCGCATTTTTTGTAGAATAATCCATTTTACGGCTGCTCGGTGAAACGATTTCAATGATAAAGTCGGGTGCTCCTTCACATCCACGGTGTGAAATTTTGTTAGAATTGCAGACAATGCTGATATCAGGCTCTACATAATTGGAATCATCATCCTTAATAAAAACAGCAAATGGAGCAGGATAGACTTTGCAGTTACCACCTTTTTCTTTGATATAATTTCTCAGAGAGGCGGAAAGTTCCATTACCAATTCCTAATGTAATGGAGAAGGTGGTGCCATGTTATAAATTTGTCCGTTGATCAATTCCGCTCTCTGTCCATCTGGAAGAGCATAGATATCATCTATTATTGTATGTGTGGTTGTTTTTAATAATGGCATGATATCACATCCTTTCTTAATTTAATTTGAATTCTCCCAGTCTTTTGTATTATGTATAATCGACGAAACAGTTATACCTATCATGTAATTGCCTGCTGTGGAGCAGGGGAGAGAAAAATTTACAATTTGTCTATTGCATTAAAGATCAAAAAGCGTATAATACATTTAAAGAAGGAGGTGTACAATATGATTCGAAAAATAATAAAAAAATACAATATATACATCTTGATATTTTCGATACTGTACCTCTTTCAAAGATTTATATTTTTAGACTTTTTAAGCATAAATAAAATATTAGTGTTTAAATATTTTTATGTGCATGAGTTTGTGTTTATAGTCACATCTTTTTTCATTACAAAACACTGCTTTAAGATTGAGCATCTTGATTGATTTGCTCTTCTTTAAGCACATTTTTTCCTTTTATTTCAAGGTTGTTTTTAGCTTCGATCAAATCAGAATTGATTTTATCGAGGCTATCTTTATGTTGTTTTTCTATGTTTTTGAATGCTTTTATTTTATCTAAAAGTCCAGAAGAAGAAATGTTGAATTGTCCTTTAAAGAATCCAAAAATATTATATTTAAATTTAATATTAGCACCATTTATAAACAAAGAGATACTAGACAAAACCAGCATTGCAGATATAGCTCCTGTAATCATTTCAACAGGACCAGCCGAGTTAAAAGAAGCTTTTATAACAAAATCATCAGGAGAAAAATCAGTTTCTGTTATAGTGGTGCATAGTTTTTGTGTTTCAAATATCGAATTGATGAATTTATTAAAATAGTATGCAGAAATATCTTCTGGCCGAGTCATGTTAAAAATGGCATGTAACTCTCCACTTTTATAATACAAGTCGTAAATGGAACGATTGATAAATTGTGAATATGGGTTAGCATCAACGATTGTTCCGTAAGAATAAATAATAGGTACCAACATAGGATCTAATTGACATCTGCGCAAGGGGGCTTTTGTAATCCACTGGACATTTCTTCTTTTAAGAAAATCCAACTCAACGCCATCGAATAATATATCTAGCTTATCCTGTTCAGTAGGCTCATAGAGATAGACATCGCTTATTACTAAACCTACAGCTATTCGTTCGCAACTAGCGTTAGGTATTAAAATATAGTCTCCTATCTTCATGTCATTTACAAATTTAAGAATTTGTGCAGCAGTATTTCCGGGGCGAGAATCATCAGAGTATAATTTAATAACATCATCTTTAAGTTTTTCTTTTGTAGAACACTTAAGAGATTCAATATCATTTAATTTGTCCCATCCGATTGCAATATACTCTCCAAAATAAAAGTCTTCAAAATGTTCGCCCGCACTTGTTCGTACAAACCAATAATTAGTAGAATCATCAATTATCGGTATTCCGCAAGTTTTTAATAACTCTCTTTTTTCCAGTTCTGTTATTTGAAATTCCATACCTTTCCTCCTCCTGTACCTTAACACCACTTTACTCTATATAAACGCCGCAGCGATTATATCATTTCCATAACTGCTAAATTAGGAATAAAATAAATAACATAGTTATCTACAGCAGTACATACACCACGAGTCATTAATTAAATTATTAAAATATGATCGGATACTTAGCCTCTATAATAAATCATCTATTATATCCCAAAAATCGACCTCATTAACGATAGTGAGCTGTTGCCCATCCTTTCTTTTAGCTATAGCATCCTCGATTTTACGACCGTAGCATGAAAAAGCCCAGCAAGGATTTCCGTCATTTCCAACAATAAGATACCGAGTTTTCTTTGTAATGTTATTGTTGAATTTGCCACCGAGAGATTCGACAAGTTCTGCAATATCATTTCTTTTGGCTCTTGTGGATTGTCCTGTAAAGCAAAACAGATTATCTTTAAATTCTATTTCTTGACATACAGCGCAAATTCCTTGAATGCTATATTTCTCTTTTAAAGCATCTAATTCAGGCTGATTCAAGTTATAGGAAGTTGTAAGATCAATGAAATTACTCAAATAGGCCTTAAGGATATTCCGCTCTTCGTCTGTAATCTTCCCGTCCGCAAGAATTGTGAGCAAAAGACTTTCTATTTCATCAAATGGGTAGCAACCGGAAAGATACTCGTTTGCAGAAATCCATTTGTTTAATGTAGAAATTTCTTCATTTGTGATTTCGCCATCAGCCAAGATTCCGTGGATAAGTCCTTGTAAAAACTGAAGAGACGAAGTAAGTAAGTCATAATAATCGGAATCGGATACGAAATTATTACACAACCAAACAATATCATTCGCCTCCGAAGAGGTTACAACTCCATCTTCATATGCTTCTTCAATCATAGGAATAAGTTCGCTAAATGGATGGCGATTCACTAAATGCTGATGAGACATACACCAGTGACTTAATTCATTTACCTCATCTTCACTTATTTGATAATCTGTCGTAATTCCTGCAACGATACCTTTTAAGGTGTTGATAGCTTTATGTAGTTCAGCTGGGGTGGTAAAACATCTGTAATCTTCTAATTCGGATAAATTTTTCATTAGTTCCTCTTTTCTCCTGTACATTAACACCACATAACTTTTATATAAACGCCGCAGCGGTTATATCTTAAAATTTTCCTCTCAATTCTACAACCTTGCCAATGATACGAACTGGCTTACTGAGGATCTCTTCATTAGAGAAGAACATCGGTTCATAGCTTGGATTATTTGAAATCAATTCAATTCCATCTCTGTATTTACGAAGTCTTTTACAGGTGGCTTCATCACCATTGATTGTGGCAATAACAACATCACCGGATTCTGCATCATTTTGCTGGCGAACAATGACAACATCGTTTTCATAGATCCTTGGTTCCATGCTGTTACCTTTTATTTTCAGCCCAAAGAATTCGCCGGTCTTTGCCATTTCTTCTGTAATTTCTTCCGTATCAATCACTTCTTCAATGGCATCAATGGGAATACCCGCAGCAACACGGCCAAGAACATTGATTGTGACACCTGTGTGGGCAGTGGAATGCGATTGAGTAGTTTTGTCTTCCATTAAGTCAGACCTTTTGCAATGGAAAATGTCACACATTGCATCTACCTTATCCATTCTTGGGGTTTTTATGCCATTACACCAATTATATACAGAAGTAGTACCGACACCGAGAAGTTTTGAAAGTTCTAGTTGTGTCATTTCATATTTGGTTAAGTAATAACGCAAACGTTCAGAAAATATTTGGTTAAATTCTCGCTCTGACATTTCAGTCACCTCATTTCTTATGATGATTATAGTATATACCGAAGGTGGTTTTATTTCAATAAAAAATCAAAATAGTTTCAATTTAAGTATTGACACACACTTAAAGTGATGGTACTATATACTTGTATCAACGAGGGAGTGGTTCAGAGAAAGAAGAGGTGATGCAATTGGAAAAATTACAGATCAGTCTTGCAGCGGCTAGAGTTAATGCAGAGATGACGCAAGAAGATGTGGCAAAAGAGATGCATGTATCAAAAAATACGGTACTTAATTGGGAAAAGGGGAAAGTCATACCTAATTTCGCAACATTAAATACATTGTCTGCATTATATAAAATACCAACAGATAATATTTTTTTGCCGCAAAAATCCACTTAAAGTGATACAAACAAGAATAGAATGACTATTATCTATGGATGAAGCAATTATTATATGTAAATTTCTTGGAGTGAACCCGATGGATTTTGCAGAGGAGAGGAACAAAATGAAAGAAAGTGAGGTAAAGAGCATGCGCATTAAAGTGGAAGGGAAAAATGAAGTATTAAATAATTTAGAAAAAGCAGAAAGGCTTATAGATCAAGCAAGAGATATTCTTTATCGCACTCCTACACAGATAAAAGTAGTTGTGGAAGAGTGCGATGAAGAAGAAAAAATTACTTGTTCTCAAGATACTCGATAATTCCAGACAGAACATAATGATTTTGTTGAGCAATAGAATCAAGAAGGGATTTTGTACCAAAATCAATAGTGGAAGAACTTATGTTTTCCTGAATTTCTCGGCTGGATTCGTTTAATAATTCTCGTAATTGAGAGATGTCAGAAATATGATCCATTTACGTTATCTCCTTTCATAATACTCGGCATTGGCAGATGCCTGTATTAACAGTATAGGAGACAAAAGGGTAAAAGACAACAGATGTGAAGATAAAGATTTCCATCTTGTAGACAACTGCATGTATGTACGGAAAAAAGGATTCCCCGTAACTATCGTTGGATGATAATCACGGGGAGAGACTATTACATATCGTGGTCTTCTAGAAATCTAACAATTTCAAAAATGCACACAATACATTCTAGAATTATTTGGATTAATTCCCTTAAGTCTCACCTACTTTTGCGGAGGTATCCTTAAGATTGTTACTCCTCGGCAACTCCTTTCCAGCCATTTATGACCTTTAGAAAATTATCTAAGTGTAACAAGGTTATTGTAACAGATATATATGCAGTTGTTTACAAGATGGAAAACAAAAGGAGGGAATTATGATACTTAAAAAAATTTTAAAGCTGGCAGAGAAGAACAACATCTCAATCAGTTGTCTTGAGAAAATTCTGGGCTTTGGAAACGGAACAATTAAGAAGTGGGGAGAATCGTCTCCAAGTGTGGATAAGCTGAAAAAGGTAGCTGATTACTTCGGTGTATCAGTGGATTATTTTTTGGAGTAGGAAGCGAGGCGAGGAAGATGAACATACAGGAAGCAGTGAAACAGGCATTAGAAGAAAGAAAATACATAGAAAGAGAATTATTCGAAAACAAGACAGCATACAGAGAGTTGAAGATTAGACCGACAAATAGTAGTGAATCCTGTATTGCCTATACATTTGATAAAAATGGAAAAGAAGTCAACCACTGTAAGATGTGGAGTCCAACAGCGGATGACTTAATGGCTGATGATTGGATTGTATCAAATTAAAGACCTGATTTCTTTAATGCATTTGTATCCCTTTTTCAACAGGGTATCTTCTTCAAAATCTCTAATTGCACTTGGATGGAGCGTGGTCATATAAGCTATTGTGTCTGCTATGAAAACATCAACTAAACCATCACTCTCTAAAACTTGCAGAGCGTTTGTAATATGATCTTGAGTTTCTTCTGTAAATAAGGTTGTGAAGAAATCCATATCAAATCTAGTGCGATTAGTATCATGATAGGTAATAATCATGTTTTTTAAAGATAGATCTGCAATTTTTTGCAGTTTCATTTTAGCCATTTTGTTTTTTCTCCTTTCACAATACTTGGCATTGGCAGATGCCTGTATTAACAGTATAGGAGATAAACCAAAAGAAAGCAATCCAGCCACGGAGGTTACGATGGCGATTAAACATAGAGAGGAGAAAAGATGGAAATTGTAATAGCAAGCGTTATCTGCTCAATCATAGCATCAATTGCAACAAGCCTTATTATCGCAAGGGAATCTTTGAATATTATGCGAGATGAAGCGGATAGAGTGTTTAAAATGAACTTAAATTTTGTCAGAGATGTTGTAAATATGCTGGCTGATAGATTCGGAACAACTCGGAAATAAAGGTAATGGACAACATACCTTGGACAATCAACCTGCATACATAATAGCGAGGTGATGATTTTGATCGTAGAAACAGTAAAAGTAAAAAATGCAACAATCCGGGTACACGATGACTGTTATGCAGAACGAACAGAGGAAGAGGTGAAAAGCCTGATAGATGGATGCAGCAGGATCATCCAGGAAGCATTATTACGAAAAGAGAAAACCGCCTGAAGGCGGGAAAGGTGGACAAACAGATGAAAAACAAAAGATTAACCATACAGCGAATCGATAGGTTCATACAGGATTTCAGTTTAACGGAAAGTGTGAATGGATATGCAGATCAGCAGAAACAGCATGCGATTGCCTGCTTAAACAATTACTGCAGGGAGTTGGAGTATCAAGGAAGAAAATCAGTAAAAATCAAAGGAGCGACCAATGGACCAGAGAATCTTGAACATGACGGCAGGACAAGTCATTGAGTACAGCAGGCTTGTCAGCAGAAGAGAGGAACTGCGGCAGTTTCCGGAAGAGGAAGGAGCTGTTGCAGAGTTGAAGCTAATCGAAGAAAGGATCAAAGAACTTGGATTTGAATGAAGAGAAGGAGAGGAAACAGATATGGATCATTCGCTGGCAATCCGGAAAGATCCGGAGCGAGTATGGGACGTACCAGGAAGCGAAGCAGGTAGCAGAAGAGATCGGGGGAGAGTACATCATCGTATGAGTTTCCGGAAGAGAAGACAGCTTCGGTATGCAGAAGAATTACTGAGGATCCTGGAAGCCACATTGGGAATCTGTGCAGTCATGATGATGGGAACCGGATCATTATGGATAGGAATGATCCTTCTGACAGCGGGATTAGAACTTAGCTGCAGGTACATAGAAAAAAGCGTAAAAAATTAGTGCACCTGCCGCAAACAGATGCACCGGATATTTTGCCAATACAAACAAAATAAAAACCATTTATATTGTACACCTGTATTGGCAAAATGTCAAAGAAAATGAGAGCAAAAAGCTCCCGTTTTCAACTTGATAAGAATATTAAACTTAGGAGCAAAACAGGATGTATAAACGAAAGAGTTATGACCTGGGAGACATCAGAGAAGTGATGGAGTATCACAATGGAAGATATGGTGCTCCGGGAATGCCAAGAGAGAAAAAGAAGAAAGCCACACCGGAGCAGATCAGGAAGACGAATCAGTGGAATAAAGAACGGCAGTGCTGGAGAAAGATGAAGCTGAATTTCCGGGAGAATGACTACTGGGTGACATTAACTTATAAATTGGAGAACCGGCCACAGGACATGAAAGAAGCGGCCAAAGACATCCGAAAGTGGATTCAGAAAGTACGCACACAATACAAAAAACAGGAAGTGGAGTTGAAATGGATGCTGCATACCGAGATTGGAAGTCGGGGAGGGGTCCATCACCATCTGGTCATCAACCGGATTCCGGATGCAGATCTGATCATGCGCAGAGCATGGGAAAAGGGAGGCGTCCACATCGATCTGTTGTATGACGAGGGAGGCTTGCGGAAACTGGCTGAGTATTTAAGTAAAACGCCGGATGAAGAAAACAAGCTGAAAGAGAGCCGGTACTCCTGTAGCAGGAATTTAAAGATTCCGGTGGCAGAAGTGAAGATTTACAAAAGGAAAACATGGAAAGATGAGCCGAAGCCACCAAAAGGATACTACCTAGATAAAGAGACGTACCATGAGGGAATCAATCCGGTAACAGGATACAAATACCGAAGATACATCCTGATCCGTTTGAACAGGAGAATTTGATATGAAAGAGGTAAATATTTACATAAGGACAAGTCTGACAGGTCCATGTATCAAAGATGGAAGATGGGCGGCCGCAATGGAATGTCAGACAAGCAAAGGACCGGCGGTCAAAGGAATTTGCGGGGAAGAACAGGAGACGACCTATTATCGCCTGGTGCTGCTTGGAATTGTGAAATCCTTGAAAATACTAAATGCGCCGTGCAATGTGACCCTGTATACGGACTGTATTTTTATCAAGAACATGATCGAAAACGGGAAGCCGGAGCAGTGGAAGCGGGCGGAATGGAGAAAACCGTCCGGGGAAGAGGTGAAGAACCAGGAATTGTGGCAGCAGTATCAGACGTTGTCAGAGCGGCATGAAATAGCTGTCAGATTTAGTAAACATCACGATTACGTGGAAAAATTAGAGGGATTACTGGAGGAAAAACAGCATGTTTGATGTATTTGGGAATTTTGATTCCGTAGAAGAATTAAATGCATGTGCAAAAGGACTTTTGGAGGAGCAGGATCTGGAGCATTTAAAAGTGCTGGCAGAGGAAAACGGGATTCCAGATGGAATCCGGGAAGTATATGAGCAGCATCTGTCAGAAGAACTGGTAGATTCAGTAAATGCGGCCATCGGAAAGCTGCAGGTTGAGTTAAAGGAGGAAACAGACGGGATGCCGGCAGGAGAGATCGTGTCGTATCTGTCTATGAGATGTTTTGAAAAAGAAATTCTGGCCAGAGCGGTAAGAAGAAAGAACCGGACACTCAAAGAATGTCTGCAGAATATCCGAAAAGAAGCGGAAAAAAGAGTCAAAGAAAGAAGAGGGGCACAACTGGTGGCAATGCCGGATCTGGAAGTATTTGCCATGGCAGAAGAATACTATCTGGAGGCGGAGAAATGAGAAGAGGAGAGTTATTAAAGCTTCCAGAGTTAAAAGTAACGGAAACGATGCGAAAGACAGTCAGGGAAGATCAAGGGAATAAGGTACTAAGATGCGGAAGAGCACCTGTGTGGAGTGCAACATATTATTGGTTTTATCGAACAAAGAGGACAGGAACTGTTCTGGAGATCGATGTATTTACAAGAAATATGATCTTGGATGGCACAGCGCATCCGAAATATCGGGTATTCCTTTTGGAAGAAAACAAGTACTACACTTACGACAATCTGTGTGAGAAGTGGAGAACTGCAAAAATAGATAACTTAAGTTACATGGAGGGGTGGGGCGAGATACAAGAAGGGTACTGGTACGGTGATAATAAAGTATGGATACGAGAAGAGGACCGAAAACGGATCACAGAATTTTGTCACAACGGAAAGGAAGAGCCACGTGCAGCAATCGCAAGATGGCAAAGCTATAGTAAAGGACGAAAAGAGATTGATGAAATTGATTCTGAGATGGCGCTGGTGCCGGAACTGCCGAAAGATTTTGATGATTTTGTAGACCGGGAAGTCCTTCCCCAGTATTTGTTTTACGATGCCGGAAGAAAAGTGACAAAAGGGTATTGTACACATTGTGGAAGAAAAGTAAAAATCCGGAATCCACACTATGGAGACGTGGGGGAATGTCCATTCTGCAGGCATCCAATTACCTACCGAAGCCGAAAGAAAGGCGGAAATGTTCACGCAAGAGGATATGCAGGACTCTTGCAGAAAACAAAAGAGGGATATGTATACCGATATTTTGAGTGTTATCGGAAATTCAGGAATGGACAAAAGGGAGATGGCGGGTACTGGGAGCGGATACGGATCACGTATGACCGGAATTTAAAAAAGATTCATGAATTTGAGTATGAACAGTATAAGCAGACAGACTGGGTTCGGTGGTGTTACAGAGACGTATGGGGATATTATAAAGTGGTAGAGCATGAAGCAATTCTTTATAACCGGAATCTCAAACAGATCTTAAAAGGAACACCGTTTCAGTATTCTGCAATGGAACGTTTTGTGAAACATGGGAAATATCGGGAAAAAATGTATTTGGATCAATATATAGATGGATACCGGCGTATGCCTGGAATCGAACAACTGGTAAAATGTGGATTTTACAGAATTGTCAAAGAAAAAATGCAGGGATACAACACAGGAAACTTAAAGAAGAAAGAGAGGTCTTGTAAAAAGATACTGGGGCTAAACGGGGAATACTACCAGCTGTTGGCTGGAAAGAATCCAAGCACAAGGGAATACAACACCACTTATAAAATGCAGGAAAAGGGATTGCATCCAACATGGCAGCAGGTTCAGTTTTTTGCAAGGTTTCCGAGGAATTTCACCAGGTATATCCGGTATACCACCATTCACAAGATGGAACGGTACATCAAAGAAGTGTTAGGAGAAGATGAGAGACAAGCCGTGGACTATCACGATTATCTGAAGATGGCAGAGGAGTTGGGATACAACATGAGAGAGCCGTGGATCTTATTCCCGAAGAATTTAGAGCAGCGTCATGAAGAGTTGATTGAAGAGAGCAGAGAACGAGAAATAAAAGCCAAAGAGGATTTGGACAATAAAAAAGACAAAAAGTACGAGCAATACAGAAAGAGGGACAGTTATCTGGAAATGGAAACAGAACAATTTTTATTGAGGCTTCCGAAACGGATCCATGAAATCCGACAGGAGGGAAATGCCATGCATCACTGCGTCGCCACGTATATTGACCGGGTGGCAAAAGGAGAGACAACGATTCTGCTCCTGCGAAAGAAGCAGGATCCGGAGACGCCGTTTTACACCATGGAGGTAAACAATGGGGTTATGATCCAGTGTCGGGCAAAATATAACGGAGACATGACAGAGGAAGTCAAAGAATTTGTTGAGCTATTCAAAAGAAAGAAGTTGAAACGTACAGAAAGGAAAGCTGGATAGATGGAAGAATTACAGACAATCAGTACACTGCAGGGGGTAGAAATTGCATTACGGAAAGAACTGGAACATATCGCAGAGGGATACATTAAAGTCGGGTATCTCTTAAAAAAGACTAGAGATGCAGAGTTTTATAAAGAAAAGGGGTATGCGGATGTTTTTGAGTTTGCAAAAGAAACCTTCAATATCAGCAGGACGTGGGCCATCCGGTTTATGCAGATCAACGATACATACAGTATTGACGGGAACAGCCCGGAAATTCAGGAGAAATACCGGGGATATGGCAGCAGCAAGCTGTCTGAAATGTTGGCACTGCCGGAAGAAGTGCGGGAAGTGGTACCAAGAGATGCCACGGTTCGGGAAATCCGGGAGGTAAAAGAAGTCATCCGGGAAACAGAAGATCGTTATTCGCCGCAGATGAGCCTGTGCGACATCGCACCAGAAGAACACCATGGAAGCTGGACGGAAACGTTAGTGTATGAATTTTTCAAAGGAGAAGGAAAAGACTGCTTTGAGAAAATGCATAAATGGATATGGGAAGACGAGCCAAAAGAGGAAAGTGTGATCAACAAGGAGATCATGGGAATTGTAGCTCCAACAAAATTCCGAATGTTTCGGATGCAATTTGCAAATGCACTATTCAGTGAATTTCAGATTCGGATCATGCCATACAACGGCAGGGGAGAACCAGAAGAGATCAGCTATCTGGAGTTGGCCAAAACATTTGAGCAGACCTTTTATCCGGAAGGTAGGAAGATGTCTGATTCAAAAGCCTATGAAGAAGTTTATCAGATGCCGCTGAGGGAAAAGAAAGAGAGGGAAGTCTTAAAGACGGAACCGTTAAAGAAAAAGAAAGAACCTGCCAAACCAAAGGAAACATTGGAAGAGCCAAAAGAACCAGAAGAACAGATTCCGGGACAGATGGAAGTGGAAGATTATCCGGAACTGATGCCGGATGCTCCGGTTATGAATCTTCCGGAAGAAGAAAAACAGGTACATGAGATCACAGAAGAGGTGGTCCAGGAAGGAGAAGTCATAGAAGACATCTTAAAATCCGGGGATCCGGAGAAAATCATCCAGCTTCTGAAGAAAGAATTTGCCTGGCCAAAAGGCGGATGGGACAACTGGAAAAAGAAAGTGATTACTTTATGAGTATTGATTATAGTGATATGGCGTTTCCTAAGCCGAAAAAGAAGAAAAAGAGAATCAGCCATCCGAAAAGCATTTTGAACACAGAAAAGGGCGTGTGCTATCTCTGTGCCAATCTGTATGGAGACTATCGGCAGCAGTATACCGAGGAACACCATGTATTGTTTGGATCCGGGATGAGAATTCTATCGGAAGCCGAGGGATTGAAAGTGTATTTGTGTGAACCGCACCATAAAAGCGGAAAAGAAGCTGTACATAATTGCAGAAAGACAAGAGAACTGCTTTGCGAGATCGCACAGAGGGAATATGAGAAGTCACACACAAGGAAAGACTGGATGAAGATCAGCAAGAAGAATTATCTGGATCAGCAGGAGTTGATGAAAGAACCGCAAAATGAAAAGCAGAAAGAAGGACATCCAGGATTCCAATTTTTATAGCATCTCCGGCCAAGTGCCGTGAAGATACAACAGCAGGTACGTCACAAAACCTGTCGTAAGCCATCACATTATCTCCCAGATAACTCTGGGAGAGGAAAGGAGCATCATGTTTATTAAGACGAGCATATTTAAGAGAATATTGAAGGATGCATGGAAAGGTGCAGGACTCACTGTAGGAAAGAAAGAGGAAATGTACTTCATACAGGGAGCCTATTGGATATTATTTGTATACGAGAAGGACTTTACAAGCAAGAATAAGGCAGCAGTCATTGAACTCGTAGGGGATCTTCCGGAAGAGGGCGAAGTATACAGAGCCTATGAAAAAGGAGAAAAGCAGTATGAGCTAAAAGTAAGGGATGAGTGGGAATACAAGAAATGGTTATCAGCCAGAGACCGGTATGAGGATACAGAAATCAAATACAGGGGAATGGCAGTGTTACAGAATGTAGAGACAAAAGAGATGAGTTACATACCAGATCAAATTCTGGAATTGGTAAGCCTATCCGAAACAGGTGAGTATGAAGACTTTCCGACAGGACCTATGGGAATGGGATATTTCGTCCTGTGGGTAAATGAGACTGGAATGTTATTGACTGTAAAAACACCGGCAAATGAAGATAACATGGATGGAAGAATCTTGAAAGCGCTGAGCGGGCTGGAAATGGAGTAATACCATGACGGGCATCAGCGGAATATGCAATATAGGAGAAAAAGATGGAAAACAACACAGTAAAGATCACAGGAAAAATTATGGAAACACCAGAGTATTTATTGACTTCACAAGACAGAAGAAAGATCTATAAATCAACTATAGAAGTCATGCGGACAAGTGGAAACATGGATGTCATACCGATTCAGGTGCCGGAACAGATAGTGCAGGAGATTCGGGATAATGTAGGAGGGAGAATTACAATCTTTGGAGAATACAGATCTTACAATGAAAAGGATGGAGAAAGAAATCATTTGAAATTGTATGTATTTGTAAAAGGAATCAGCGAAGCTGGTGAAGCGGATCAAAACAGAATTGATCTGATTGGATATATCTGTAAACAGCCGCTCTATCGAGAGACACCACTCGGAAAAGAAATCACGGATATTTTAATTGCAGTAAACAGGAAACACAGAAAAAGTGATTATCTCCCGGCAATTTGCTGGTATTCGAACGCAAGGCTGGCAGCAGAGCTTCCAGTCGGAACAAAAGTGAGAACCATGGGAATGATACAGAGTAGGATTTATGTAAAAGGCGACAGCGAGAGAACAGCTTATGAAGTCTCAATAAGAGAAATGGAAGTGATTGAGTAGTGGAAGGTTACGAGAAATACGCATCCAGGATACAGGAACTTTTATTTGATGGGATGGATGTGCATGAGGTGTGGGTGTACATGAAAGTTATGTTCCAGATTGAGAAAAATGAGATTTGTTTTCGGGCATATCTGGAGAGATCGGGATTGATCTGGTTTGCGGAAGCGGGCAGCAGAAGACAGGTCCAGGTACCGGATCTGCTGGAGACCAAGAGAAAACTGGAAATGAATCGAACGAAAATTTCAAAGCCGCTCTGTAAATATCCGGATTGTTTCCGCTGTGTATATCCGGATTGCACATGTAATGAAGGCCTTACGAAAAAAGGGAATGATGAACTGGTTCGGGAGCTGGCGAAGCGATAGGGAAAAAGATTAATGGATGAGGGAAACACGGAGGAATAGCATGGACATGTTAATTACAATCGCATTTTTGACCCTGTATTACATCCTGGGGCTTGGAACAGTGATTGCTTTGAAGACAGGAATCGAAGAGGATGTAAAACTAGAAGGCGCGGATTACCTTCTGGCCGCGGGATTTCCGATACTGCTGTTTGTGGTGTTTTTAGATTGGATAGTGCGAAAGATAGTGAGGTAGGATGATGAAAAAATTTAACTGGGATGAAATGGTGTAACGGAGAAAGTTATTTGAGTTATACACACTATGGGGTATACAGGGATAGAACGTGTTACGCTGGAAATGGTGGGTATCAAAGTTATGATTACTCCGAGAAGTATAAATACAAAATTTTAGAATGGAGTGATTACATGCAAAAAGAATTTACGAAAGCAGATTTGAGAGATGGGATGGTAGTTGAACAAAGAAATGGCAACATGTATCTTGTGTTGGCTGGGAAGGCAGTAAGAAAAGGCAGATGCAATCGTATAGACGGTTACACTGATGACTTGAAATGGGAAGGTCGTACAGGTTATACAGGAGGAGACATCGTTAAAGTCTATAGGATTACTCCGGGATCACTCGGATGCATAGAAGATGTGTTTATTAAAAGCAACCTTGAACTCATTTGGGAACGCACCGAATCGAAGAAAATGACCGTGGAAGAAATGCGGAAGAAGTTGGAAGAGCTGACAGGAGAAGAGATTGAGGTGACGGCATGAGAGGAACAACCTTAAAGCACAGACGCAGCGCAAAAGAAATGAAACGGGATCGAGAAGATCATTTTGCAGGAATGGCGGAGCATGATCCAACAGAAGGAGCGAAAAGGTGGATGCGGAGTCAACCATATAAGACGCATACAGTGGAGGATTGTTTGAGAAAATGGGGAGTAGATACGAAAGGGAGTGTTGCCAGTGGACAAGAAGATACTGATTGAGTATGCAGACATGAAAGAAGAGATAAAAGATCTGAGACGTAGGATTGCAGAGGATAAAAAGAAAATAGAGCAACTGAACAAGATTACTGTGCAAGATTCTGTTGCATGTGGAAAGAAAGGCAACAAACCATTGCGAACAGTGAAAATAACAGGCTTCCCACAAAGAGAATATGAAAAACGTGAGTTTTTACTTGAAAAGCGCATTGCAAAGCTGCAGATGTTGGAGACGGATCTTCTGGAGAAACAGATGCAGGTAGAGGAATATATAGGACAAATTAAAAAAAGCGAAATCCGGATGATTCTCAGATTTTATTATATTGATGATCTAAGTTGGGTACAGGTCTCACATAGGATGAATGAAGTATTCCCAAAGAAAAGGAAAGCATATACAGAGGACAGTTGCCGATGCAAACATAACAGATATTTAGAAAAATTTGAGAAAACGACGGAAACGACGGTTTTAAAATGCTAATATGGTATAAAGCCGAAAGGAACAAGCTGGACGGCTAAGGTGTTTTTAGTTTTCCTCCTAAAGACAACCAGTAAAACCACACACAAATTACAAAAGGGCGTCTTGCATGAAAATGCAGGGCGTTTTTTGTATAAATGTTGATCGGACATAGCTCAGTCGGTTAGAGCAGAAGCCTTATAAGCTGTGTGTCACGGGTTCGATTCCCGTTGTCCGGATTAAAAACCTCTGAGAAAAGTGTTGACATACGTATACGTATGTGGTATTATATAGTTGTAAGGAGGTGAGATACAAATGAGCAAAAAGAAACAAAAGAAAAAGTCCAAAATCGATATAAAGACATTGGCGGTCAGTGCGATTCTGGACTTATTCGTTGGAATCCTTTTAATGATTCTCGACAAGCTATTTAATTAGCTAAGAGGGGCGAAAGCCCTTCTTCAAAATAAATATAACATGAAAGCTCATTTGTGTAAAGGATGTTGTGGAAGTTAGGAATATTCTTCATTGCTATAGGAATAGCAAAGCTGGTTTATTGCCTCATAAAGAAAGTGAGGGATGAGCATGCTCGGTAATGAAGAAAGGAAACAGAGACCACAAGATAAGTGGGATGAGAAAGCAGGGTTAGTTCCAAAAACATATAAGATTAACAAGAAAGTAGCAGAAGAGTTCAAGGAAGCCTGCAAAGAATCTGGTGTTGCGATGGGAACACAGCTTACAAAGCTGATGAAGCAATTTGTAGAAGAAGTGAATAATGGAAAATAGCAGAGAGCATCTGGCGAAAGCCGGATGCTTTTCTGCGTCCTGAGCAAAGACGATAAAAGGCTCTGGGCAAAAGCCTACACTGTGCGACATCGCACAAATATAGCAGGATAGAGCAGCGGAAGCTCGTCAGTCTCCTTAGCTGAAGGTCGAAGGTTCGATTCCTTCTCCTGCAATTGAGGTGAGAATATGACAGAACATGAGATTGCATTTGTAAAGAAATGTATAAGAGAAAATATCCACAGATTCTATACATGGGGCAAGTGGAAAGCATTGAGAGAACAGGTGTTAAAGCTTGATAAATATGAATGTCAGTTATGTAAGAAACGTGGAAAGTATACAAAGGCAACGACGGTTCATCATGTGAATTATGTAAAGAAGCATCCAGATAAAGCATTGGAAATCTGGTACAGCTTCAGAGGTGAGAAACGGAGAAACCTGATCAGTCTGTGTCATGATTGTCATGAAGAGGTTCATGGATATCGAAAGCAAAAGAAAAAAGAACCGCTGACAGAGGAAAAATGGTAAAGAAGAATCAAATTGTCAGGATACCCCCGGTCGAAAAAAATCGGGTTTTAATTTGCCACGTAGAGACCGGTGGGTGCTCCCGACAAAAGAGATTTCTCGTGCGCGCGTGACGGAGGGGGTGGTATAAGGGCGAGAAAAACAAGAAAAGAATTATTGCGAGTGGAAATTAAAGAGGACCTTCTTGATCAGCTGGCCCGGAATGGAACCACCGGAAAATATTACATCGACTTGGTCGATAAATATATGGACTTCTGGGACCTGGAGAATGAACTGATCGCAGATATCAAAAAGAGAGGTGCTATCGTTGAATATAATAATGGCGGAGGGCAAAAAGGACAAAAGAAAAATGACTCGATAGATCAGCGAATTAAGGTCAATGCTCAAATGCTTAAAATACTGGACAGTCTAGGAATTAAGCCGGTTGGCGATGATTCGGGAGATGATGAAGATGAGCTGTAACATACATCCATATATTCAGGAATGGATTGATATAGTTGAGAAAAAAATCTATGCAGTATGCGAAGAGCAGGAGTTGCTTGTTGCGCATGTAAAATGGTGTTTTGAGCATGAAGATATTTATATAGATTGTGATCAGCTGGAAAAATATATCGGGATGTCAAAATACTTCCCGTTTGAAGAAATATTTCCCTGGCAGAAGTTTGTGATCGGACTTCATGATTGCACATATTGGAGAGAATCCGGGCTTCCAAGATGGCCGGATTTATTCTGTATGTTGGGGAGAGGAGCGGGAAAAGATGGTACAATTGCGCTCGAATCAGTGTGTTTAATGTCCCCGCATAATGGAATCAGAGAGTACGATGTAGATATCTGCGCCAATAATGAGGACCAGGCAATGCGTCCAGTCCATGACGTGATAAACGCATTTGAACGACCGTCTGTGATAAAGAAATTAAAGAAATTCTTCCGATGGACGAAAGAACAGGTTTTATGCTTGAAAACAAAGTCTATTATGAAGGGAAGAACAAACAGTCCGAAAGGAAAAGACGGTCTTCGTTCTGGAATCTGTATTTTTAATGAGATCCATCAATATGAAGACTATAAGAATATAAACGTCTTTACGACAGGACTTGGTAAGAAGAAACATCCAAGACGTTCTTACTACACGACAAATGGTGATGTGCGGGAAGGACCGCTGGATGATCTGCTGGAAACTTCCGAACAGATCTTACGGGGCGACGAACCGGATAATGGGTTATTACCATTTATCTGTAAACTGAATAAAAAGGAAGATGTGGATCAGGAAGAAAACTGGCCAATGGCAAATCCATCGTTGCCATATCTGCCAAGTCTTATGGAAGAGATCAGGAAAGAATATAGGGAATGGAAGAAAAATCCGAGAAGACTTCCGGCATTTATGACAAAACGAATGAATATTCCGGAAAATGCGGAAGAAATGAGTGTAACGGAGTGGGACAATATCAAAGCGACCAACATCTTACTGCCGGATCTGGAAAGATGGAGCTGTGTATGTGGAATTGACTATACAAAATTAACAGATTGGGCTTCCGTAGATCTTCATTTCCGAGATGGAGATGAACGGTTTGATATCAGCCATTCATGGATGTGCCTAAATTCGAAAGATATTCCGAGGATCAAGGCTCCATGGAAAGAATGGGCGGATTCCGGAAGACTGACGCTTGTAGATGACGTGGAAATACATCCGTCATTGCTTACAAATTATATACAGGAAGCAAAACGCACATACAATATCAAAGCTTTAGCCTTGGATGATTTCCGTTTTGCATTGATCGGAAAATATCTGCAGGAAATAGGATTTGATATGAAAGTGAATAAGAATCTGAAGCTGATCCGGCCATCAGACATTATGAAAGTGGCACCTCTGATTGATAGCTGCTTTGTAAATCAATGGTTGCGCTGGGGAGATGCTCCAGAATTAAGGTGGGCCACCAATAATGCAAAACTAATCAGGCATGGAAGAAAACCAGGAAAAGAGGATGATGCCGATATGGGAAATTATGTATATGGAAAAATAGAAGGAAAAAGCAGAAAAACAGACCCATTTATGGCATTTGTAGCGGCGATGACTGTGGAAAACGTGCTGCCGCAGAAACGGGCAAAACCAACACCGAAAATACAGGTTTACAGTTATTAAGGGGGTGAACGTAGGAAATTAAGTATTAAAGACTGGTTGATCAAAAAACTTGGAGGCAGCAGTACCACAAGGATCACAGTGGATGACATTATGAAAGATAAAGATGTACAGAGTGCTATGTACGAAGTATATCTGAGAGAGCTGGCTTTCTGGACTTGTGTCAATAAAATTGCAAATGCCATCAGCAAATGCGAATTTAAAACGTATATCAAGAAGAAAGAAGTAAAAGGGCAGGAGTATTATCTTTGGAATTACGAACCAAATCAGAACCAGAATGCAACGTCATTCATGAATAAGCTGATTGGCAAGCTGTACCGGAACAATGAATGCCTTGTAGTAGAAGTAAACAATCACATTTATGTGGCAGACAGTTACAGCAAAGAGGTGCTGGCATTGAAGGAGTACAGATTCAGCGGGATCACATTTGACGGTTACGAATTGTCTGAAACACGGGAAATGTCGGAAGTAATGTTTTTCGAATTAAACTCAGAAAATATGAGGAATCTCACAAATGGGATGTATGAAACGTATTCAAAATTACTGATATATGCGCAGGATGCCTATAAAAAATCAAGAGGAAAAAAAGGAATCCTGAATATTGGAGCAATTGCACAGGAAAGTGAGAATTTCGATGAAACATTCCAGGAGTTGATGAGCACGCATTTTAAGAACTTCTTTGAAAGCGACAGTGCGGTGTTGCCATTGTTTGACGGATACGAATATCAGGATATTTCAGAAAGCGGAAAGACGTATTCTACAGAGTCAACACGAGATATCAAGTCTCTAGCTGATGACATCTTTGAATTTACAGCAAGAGCATTTTCTTTCCCACCGAGTCTGGCCAAAGGAGATGTACAGGATACAGGGAAAGCGATTGATGAACTTCTGACCTTTGTGATAGATCCGCTCATTAAGATGCTGCAGCAGGAGATCAACCGAAAGAGAAATGGATACACAGGATTTAAAGCTGGAAATTATGTAAAGATAGAGACTCTGGCAGTCAAGCATATTGATATTTTTGATATTGCAACTCCAGTAGACAAGCTGATCTCAAGCGGAGCATTTACGATCAATGATATTTTAGAAGTGCTCGGAAAACCGAGAATTGAAGAAGACTGGGCAAACCAGCACTTTATGACGAAAAATTATAGTAAGATTCAAGACCTGCTTGCAGGATTGGATATAGAAACCACAGAGTGAAAGGGGTGAGACAAGGAAAAACATAACAAACTGGAGAATGCAGCCCGTTCAGGCAGAGAACAAAACACTTCTGTACATTTATGATGATGTGACAGAATATGGAGAATTTGACTGGAACGCATGGGAATATAAGAACTCGGAGACTTCTGCAAAATATTTTGCAGAGAAACTGAGTGAAATTCCAGAAGGACAGACAATTGAGCTGCATATCAACTCAAATGGCGGATCCGTAAAAGAGGGCGTTGCTATTTACAATTTACTGAAGCAAAAACAAAACCAGAAAGTCGGGATTGTGGATGGCGTAGCACACAGTGTTGCGTTTTTGATTCTACAGGCGTGTGACACAAGAAAAATGTGTTTAGGTACAACGGCACTGATACACAATATGTGGATGTATTGCTCAGGCAATGCAACACAACTGAGAAAATATGCAGATGATCTGGATGACATGATGGAAGCAAACCGGCAAGTTTTTCTAGAAAGGGCGAAGATTGAGGAAAGTGAGTTGATTGAGTTAATGGAAAATGAGACTTACCTCACTCCGGAAAAGGCGCTGGAATATGGACTCATTGATGAGATCATGGGAAAGACAGCAGAACCGGTAAACACAGAAGAGATTCTGGAGAAGCTGTCCGATATGCAAAGACAGTTAAACAGTCAGGAGAGCTTCCGGCAGCAGATTGCAGCAATGCAGAAATCACAGGAAGACAAGAAACCAAGAAAAAACAACGTATTAAATCTTTTTAGAGGAGGCATGATTTAAGGAAAAATTTAGATGTATTAGAAATGGAAAAAACAGCAATCGTACAGAAGATGAATGAGGCGATCACAGCCGGAGATGCAGAGCAGTTCCAGGCAGCGTTTGTGGAGCTGTGCGATAAGATTCAGGAAAGTGTCATCGAACAGGCACGGGGAATCGTAGAAGAAGCAGATCAGAGAATTCTGTCTGAGCGCGGCGTAAGACAGCTGACATCCAAAGAAAAAGAATATTATCAGAAACTGGCAGAAGCCATGAAAGCACCGAATCCGAAACAGGCGGTAGAAAATCTGGATGTGGTAATGCCATATACCGTAATTGACAAAGTATTTGAAGATTTGAAAACAGATCATCCGCTGTTGTCCAAAATCCAGTTTACATCCGTAACAGGGTTGACACGAATGATGATGAATACGAATGGATATCAGAAAGCAGCATGGGGAAAACTTTGCGCAGAGATCATCCAGGAGCTGACATCCGGATTTAAAGAGGTAGATGTGACACTGAGTAAACTGTCCGCATTTCTTCCGGTGTGTAAAGCAATGTTGGATCTGGGGCCAGAATGGTTGGATACTTATGTGAGACAGGTCCTGTATGAAGCGCTTGCAAATGGATTGGAAGACGGCATCATTAATGGAACTGGAAAAGACATGCCAATCGGTATGACAAAACAGGTGGGAGACTCTGTTACGATCAAGGGTGGAGTATATCCGGATAAAAAAGCAGTAAAGGTTACAAAGTTTAATGATGTGCAGCTTGGAAAACTGGCGGCTGTTCTGGCAATCAATGAAAAAGGACAGGCAAGAACCGTAGACACACTGATTCTGGTGGTAAATCCGTCAGATTATTTCAGCAAAGTCCTTTCGGCAACACAGAGACCAGCGCCGGGCGGTGGATATGTAAGTACACTACCATTCCCGATCGATGTGATCCAGTCTCCGGCGGTAGGAGTCGGAAAGGCTGTATTTGGTATGGCAAAGCTTTACTTCATGGGATCTGGAATCGAAAATAACGGAAGAATCCTGTATTCAGATGATTACAGATTCCTGGAAGATGAAAGGGTTTACCTGATCAAAATGTATGGTCATGGATTTGCAGTAGATGATAATGCCTTCATGCTTTTGGACATCAGTGATCTGCAGCCAGCACATTATGAAGTGGAAGTTGTTCCAAGTGTAGAAAATGTGGAAAATGCAAATCTTGCAGATTTCAAGGTAGGGGGACATACACTGACACCGGAGTTCGCAGAAGGAACATTGACATATACTTTGACAACAACAGACGCATCAAACACGGTGCGGGCGGTAATCGCAGACAGCACTGCAGAACTGGAATTGACCTACAATGATAAACCGATTGCAAACGGCAGCAGAGTTACATGGGCTTCCGGCGCAGGAAATGTAGTAAAAGCAAAAGTGACAGATGGAAAGACAACCAAGACATATCAGGTGACTGTAACAAAGAATGAGGCATAATCATGAGCGATCTGTTAGAAGATGTGAAGAATTTTCTGGATATTACATGGGATATGGATATCAGGGAGCGTAAAAAGCTCTCTGGTATCGTAGAGAGAGGAAAAGCGTACCTTGAGGGCAAAATAGGATTTTGTGATTTTGAAAGCGAAACACAAGAAAAAGAGCTGCTCTTAAATTACTGCATGTATGCAAGAGCCGGTCAGGTAGATGAGTTTATTCAAAATTATAAATCAGAAATCATATCACTGCAGATGCGCAGTTTTCGAAGAAAAGCGGGTGGATGCAATGCCGAGACGTAAGGATACAAAGTTTACCACATTTAACGATGGATCACTGGATATATGCAGCGTAAAAGGCCGGAAGATTGTAGAGACCAGGCAAGCTGGAATTCGATTCGGATTTCGTACAGTTGGAATCAAACGGTTCTATGAGGCAAAGGTATTATCCAATCAGATTGACGAAGTAGTTGCAATTCTGCCAGTAGAAGACATTTCTACGATGGACATCTGCATAATCGGAGAAAAGCAGTACAAGATCATACAGATCCAGAATAAATATGATGCAGCGCCACCTTGTTTACTGCTTTCTCTGGAAAGAGTAGTAACGACTTATGAGGATGTGAGAAACCATGCCGAAAATTAATATTGATCAGTTCGCAATCGAAGTCATGCAGGAGTTAGATGCGTATCGTGAGGATGTACAGGAAGCAGTGGAAAAAGCAGTGAAAGAGACGGCGAAGCAGACAGCTGCGGAATTACGTTCCATATCACCGGAAGGAGATACCGGTGAATATGCAAAGCACTGGAGCTATAAACGAGACGAAAATTTGAGTGGAAGGCACCGCTATGATATGGTGGTATATTCCCAAAAGCCGGAATACCGGCTTACACATTTGCTGGAAAAAGGACACGCAAAGAGGAATGGTGGAAGAGTGGACGGGATCCCGCATATCAAAATTGCAGAAAAGCACGCAAAGGAAATTCTACAGGAAAGGACAGAACGATATTTATGACAAAGGAGAGGATAGAAGCAATTCTGGATGTACTGGAAATTGAATATCGGTATCATCATTTCGAAGAACGTGAGGCGGTGAATCCTCCTTTTATTTGCTGGTTGATTCCGGAAACGAGAAATTTTTCCGCAGATGGGAAGGTATATTTTAAATCAGACAAAGTTGATATTGAACTGTACACAGATGAAAAGGACTTTGAACTGGAGGAACGTGTAGAAGCGGCACTTGATGCAGCAGATCTCTTCTGGCAGAAAAGTGAACAGTATATTAAATCAGAAAATATGTATGAAGTATTATATGAAGTGGAGGGCTAAGTAAGGGAAAAAAGACAGGCAACAAAAAAGGATAAAGTCAAATTCAATATCCATAATGCGCATGTTGCGCTTTTGCAGGAGAGTGAGACGGGAGAAATTACATTTGACACACCGTTTGCGGTACCTGGCTCCGTATCGCTTTCACTGGAAGCACAGGGAGAACTGACACCGTTTTATGCGGATGGAATCAAGTATTATGTTTCTTCTTCCAATAGCGGATATGAGGGAGACTGGGAAATGGCGCTGATCACGGATGAGTTCCGGGAAAAGATTTTAAGTGAATACATTGACAAGAACAAAGTCATGCTGGAAGAAGCGACTGCAAAAGTAAAACGGTTTGCGCTGGGATTTGAAATTGACGGCGATGTGAGGGGAACACGGTTCTGGTTCTATTGCTGTACCTCTACACGTCCTACAACAGAATCCAGCACAACAGAGGACGCGATTGAACCTACAACTGACACTGTCACAGTTTCTGCATCCGCTGTACAGCTTGGAACAGCTAAGAAAATGGCAGTTCGGGCAAAGACAACAGCAGATACAACAGATGACTTATACGAAAAATGGTTTGATAAGGTGTACATTCCAGATCAGGAAGTTGCAGCATAAAAGGAGAACAGGATGAGAAAGACGATCACAATCAATGGAACAGAATATAAATTCAAAAGTTCTGCCGCAATCCCACGGATTTATCGACTGAAATTTGGGAGAGATATTTTTGTAGATATGCAGAAAATTGAAAAGCAGATCAAGATCCAGGAAAAACTCAAAGACGAGATGCAGAAAAAATGCGAAAAAGAAGGTACAGAATTTGATGAAAGTAAGTTTGAAAGTGGAATCCCGATCGAATCACTGGAAATGTTTGAAAACATTGCCTTTCTGATGCATAAACATGGCGATCCTGACCAGCCGGACGATATCAACGAGTGGTTGGATCAGTTCGAGACATTTGATATCTATGAGATTCTGCCGGAAATCATGGAAATGTGGAAGTCAGAAAATAAACAGATGTCAGTTCCAAAAAAAAAGAGAGGGAAATAGATCGTGAGGTCAATACCGCATTGTTCATGCTTCGATGTGCACAGTGCGGTATTTCTATTTCTGATTTAGACCTGTTAAGCATTGGAATGATCAACGATATGTTTATCGAAATGAAGAATGATGAGTATGATTATCCGAAAATTGCAACACAGGCGGATATTGATGCACTGTAAAGGAGGGATGTAAGGGCAGGGAGCAGAATAAAAGGCATTACCATAGAGATTGGCGGCGATACTTCCAAGTTGGAAAAGGCACTGTCCGGTGTTGACAAAAAACTATACGGTGTAGAACAGTCATTAAAAGATGTCAATAAATTGCTGAAGCTGGATCCCACGAATACGGAATTGCTGAATCAGAAGCAGAAGTTGCTGCAACAGTCGATCAGTGAAACAAAAAACAGGCTGGAAACTTTAAAACAGGCAAGCGAACAGGCAGCAAAAACCGCCGGAAATTATGATGCTTGGAAAGAGGCGTATACTCCGATTCAAGAGGAGATTGTAAAGACCAACGAAAAAATGGACAAGCTCAAAAAGAGCATGAAGTCTATGGAAGAAAGTGGTCAGATTGATACGGAAGAGTACAAAAAACTGCAGACAGAGGTAGACCAATCGTCTGATAAACTGAAAGAACTGAAAGCACAGAAAAAGCAAGTAGATGATGAATTTGGACAGCCGATCAGTCCAGAAGGATTCGATTCTCTTCAAAGAGAGATTGTTGAGACAGAACAGAAACTGAAATCACTAAAAGAGACTACAGGAAGTGCAAGTGCGAATCTTGCAAAAGTATCTGCGGTATCCGGAGAGTTTGGAAATAAGGTCAAAGGAGTCGGACAATCCTTGCTGCCAGTAACGGGGGCACTGACCGGTGTAGGGGCTGCATCCACTGTTATGGCAAATAATTTCAACGATGCAATGAGTCAGGCGGCGGGAGCACTTGATAAGCCCATGTCTGAAATGGAAGATCTAAGACAGCTTGCAATCCAGACCGGACAGGATACCGTCTTTTCCGCAACAGATGCAGGGAATGCGATCACAGAACTGGCAAAAGGTGGTTTGACAGAAGCCGACATTAAAGCAGGGGCATTAAAAACTACAATGGACCTTGCGGCATCTTCCGGGATGGATCTTGGAGAGGCAGCAAATGTTGTCGTACAGGCAATGGGAGCGTTTGGTCTGTCTGCAAATGAGTCTGCAGAAGCGGCAAACGCTTTGGCCGGGGCAGCAGCTGCATCTTCTACGGATGTAGAACCTCTCACACAGGCACTGGCACAGTGTTCTGCTGGAGCAAAAAACGCTGGATGGTCTATACAGGAAACAACAGCGGTTTTGGCTCGTTTTGCAGATGCGGGAATTGAGGGAAGCGATGCGGGAACATCTTTAAAAACCATGCTCCAGAGGCTGGCGGCACCAACAGATAGCGCTGCAACAATGATTGAACAGCTTGGAATACAGACAAGAGATTCCAATGGGGATCTCCTTGGAGCTTCAGAGATTGCTGAGGAGTTGCAGAATAAACTTGGAGGTTTGGATTCGGCATCCAGAGATGCGGCGTTATCGACAATCTTCGGATCCGATGCAATGCGAGCCGCTACTGTGATGATGGATAGCGGGACTGAAGGGATTCAGAAATATATCAATGCGGCAAATGATCAGGAAGCAGCACAAAGGCTGGCCAATTCTCAGATGAGTGATGGATCAAGAGCAATCGAGGAATTAAAAGGATCTCTGGAAACCGCAGCGATTCAGATCGGAGATACACTGGCACCAATTGTCCAGAAGGTAGCAGAACTTATTACCGCACTTGTCAATAAATTTTCAGCACTACCGGAAGGCGTGCAACAGGTGATTGTAGTAGTCGGAATTCTGGTTGCAGCATTAGGACCACTACTGATGGTAATCGGCCAGATATCACTCGGGATATCTGCGGTGGCAGGAGCACTGTCGAAGTTGTCTGGAAACGGAGGAGTTGCGACAAAGTTGGTCGGCGGAATTAAAACAGCGGTGACCGGACTACTTGGAATGATAACGGCACATCCTGTAATTGCGGTTATTACAGCAATTATAGCGGCGCTGGTTACTTTGTATAATAAATGCGAATGGTTTCGAGAAGGCGTGAACAGAATTTTAAAGGCAATCAGGGATGGATTTTTTGCAGCATGGGATGGAATTGTAGAATTTTTTACAGAAACGATTCCCAATGCATGGAATGAGATGTTATCGTCATTGCTTGCCAATCCAACGATAAGAACAATCGTAACAACCATTACAGATTCTTTTACGAAATTAAAAGAGAATTTAAATGGGATCTGGAACGGAATTAAGCAACTTGCACAAAATGCATGGGAATTCATCAAAAACGCTACACTTGCACCAGTACTATTGATGATTGATCTGGTGACTGGAGATTTTGAAAAATTAAAATCGGATCTGGAGAATATTTTAAATAATATCAAAAATGCAGTTGCGAATATTTGGGATTCCATCAAGGAGATTACATCAAATATTTGGAATGAAATTAAAAATGTGGTATCCACATTGGTATCTCTGGTAAAAGAAACTGCGATCAGTGGGTTTGAAGCATTACGAGATGGAATTAAAAATGCAATCCGGGAACTTCCGAAAATTGTAAGTGATATTTTCGAAAAAATTGGATCCACAATTTCCGGGTGGATCGATAATGCCTGGGAATGGGGAGCGGATTTTATCAATGGATTGAAAGAAGGGATATTATCCGGAGTCCGCGGGATTGTGGATGCAGTGAAAGGAATCGGAGATAAGATTCGATCCTTTTTACACTTTTCAAGACCGGATGAAGGACCTTTGAGAGATTATGAAACATGGATGCCGGATTTTATCGATGGAATGGTAAAAGGAATCAATGAGAATGTGTACAAGGTTTCCAATGCGGTAAAAAGAGTTGCCAAGACGATGAGTGAGAGTATGTACGGAGGAACTCCAGCTCTGGCAAGTGCTACACAGACTAACATTGTTTTGAACAATAATGTCGGTGTGCAAATTGGAAATCAAAAGCTTGATTCTTATATTGTAGAAACAGCCAAAAAAGGATTTACATCTCAAGTACATCACACAAAAAGAGGAAAGGGGAGACGGTAAATGTATGAAATTATCAGAAACGGCCATACAAATACAGAAATAGGAATACTTGTACGAGAAAGACCGTCTATCCCTTCGGCAGAGTATAACTATACGGAATTGAACATACCGGGAAGAGATGGGAGCATATTCAAAGAAGATGGAACTGTGAGCGACATTACAATCACAGTTCCATTTACATTTGCAGAAAATCCTCAAAGATGGCAGGAACGATTTCGGGCTGCGAGAAGATGGCTTATGAGAAAAGATGATACAGAACTGATTTTAAGCGATGAACTGGAGTATTTCTATCACGTAAAACATACTAAGATCAATGCAGCAGAACGGCAAGTAAAAGAGGTCGGAGAGTTTGATGTAGAATTTACGTGTGAGGGATACCGATATCGAACAGATGGAAAAGCAGAATATACACCGGAAGAGGTGTTTTACAATCCATATGACAGATCAAGACCAGTCTATTTGATCACAGGTGAAGGTGAGTGCATCCTGCAGGTAAACGGAAGTCAAATGAAAGCGAATGTTGGCCAGAATCTGGTGATTGATACAGACAGGCTGATGGCATACAGAAAAGATGGAAAATTGATGAACACATCTGTGTATGGAGATTATGCAGAACTACATCTTTTACCGGGAGAGAATACCGTGTATATCTCAAGAGGATTTGATCTGAAAGTGATTCCGAACTGGAGGTGCTTATAAGGATAGAACTTTATAAACCAGGAAATACGGATTATGAACATAACGGTGATATGCCATTACTTCCGGAGAGCGCTTCTGTAAAAGCAATACTAAACGGAAGTTGGAAAGCGGAGATTCAGCACCCGATCGATGAAGAGGGACGTTGGAAGTGGATAGAAGAGGACGCAGTCGTAAAATTGGAGTCATTCAATGGAACACAGTTATTTCGGATCAAAAAGAAAGCAAAATCAGATGCTGGCGTGAGTGCAGAACTGGAACCGGTTTTTATGGATGCGATTGATGATTGTTTTCTGTTGGATATACGTCCAACGGAAAAAAACGGGCAGCAGGCACTGGACATCATGACCACACCAAATAAAAAGTACAGTGGAAAATCTAATATCAAAATAATATCAACAGCATATTACCAGACAAAGAACCTGATCGAAGCAATCTGCGGAGAAGAGGAGAACTCCTTCCTGAACAGATGGGGCGGTGAGGTTCTTTTTGATAATTATACGATCACCGTCAATGACCGAGTTGGAATCGATCATGGGGTGCAGGTTTTATACGGGAAAAACATTGCGGAAAACGGGCTGCAGGAAGAGATTGATACCAGCGAGGTCATTACAAGGATTGTACCAAAGGCATATAACGGATACATGATAGAGGGGAATGAACCATGGGTGGACTCACCACTGCTTGATAAATATCCAACAATAAAATACGGAGTGATCACATTTGAAGATGTGAAGATGAAGGCCGATGCTGCGGAAGATGACGAAGAGAACGGAATCGTGATCTGCAATACACAGGAAGAACTAAACAATGCGTTAAAAGAAAAATGCGAGGAACAGTTTGAAGCTGGAATTGACAAGCCGAAGGTTACGATATCCGCTGATATGGTTATGCTGCATGATACGGAATTGTACGCGGATATCCGGGAACTGGAAGAAGTTTCTATCGGAGACACGGTACATTGTCGTCACAGCAAACTGGATATTGTAACAGATGCACGTGTCATAGAACTGGAATGGGATTGCATCAATGAAGAGGTTGCATCTGTTGTGTTGGGAGACTTTCAATATAATTTCATTGCGGATGTATCAAGTATGTCAAATCGGATAGAAAGTGCAATCCGACCGGATGGCACTGTGATAGGAGCACAGGTCAACGGCATCATAAACGGAGTGAAAGCACAGTTTCGGGCGCAGTCCGACATCGCACAAAAACAGAAAGTACGCGCTGTTTTATTTGAAGATTTGAATCCGGAGTCGGAAACGTTTGGAGCAATGTGCCTTGGTACAATGGGGTTCGAGATTGCCAGTAAAAGAACTGCAGATGGAAGAGACTGGGACTGGTCCACCTTTGGAACAGGACAGGGATTCTTTGCTGATTTTATCACAGCAGGAACAATGCTGGCTGATCGGATCAGAGGTGGAACATTGGAAATCGGAGGATTTGACAATAATAGTGGCATTGCAAGGGTGCTGGATGCAAGCGGGAAAGAAATAGTCAGACTGGATAAAGATGGAATTTACGCAGAAGGGAAATATATCTGCGATTCTTTGAGCGATAATCGGCGTGTGACAATAAAGGACGGAACAATATCATTTTCAAACAAAAAGGATGAGGGCGTTCTTTGTATGACGTATGTTGGAAATGCACTGTTATTCACCGATGGAAACAAAGAAGACAGCAAAAACTTACTAAGGATCACGAAGGATGCGGTTCTGTTAGATGCGGAAAACGTTGGACCCGGAGTTTATGGAAAGACTGGAACTGCAGTTTTTTCGAATGGGACAAATCTAAGATTTGAAAAAGGATTTCTTGTGGGCGGAATCACGAAAGAAGGTGATTTCTGATGTCATGGACGATAGGAAACTTTTATCTGACCACAGAGCAGATGCAGGGGAATGCAAGAGAAGTACTAAGTTTTTTTGAACAAAAAGGATGGTCGCTGAATGCTATTGCTGGGATATGCGGCAACATGCAAAGTGAATCGAACATCAATCCCGGAATCTGGCAAAGCCTGCAGGAGGGAAACTATAGTGGAGGTTTTGGACTGGTACAGTGGACACCGGCAACAAATTATACAAATTGGGCAGGTGCGAACGGATATGGAATTACGGATCCAAACGGTCAGCTTACGTGGATAGATTCTGTTACAGTTTCTTTTGGTCAGTGGATTGCAACCGATGCATATCCGCTGTCGTTTGATCAGTTTAAGGTCAGCGGAGAATCACCGGAATATCTGGCATCTGCATTTTTGAAAAACTTTGAACGTGCAGGCGTAGAAGTGGAAGCCGAGAGGCGGCAGCAGGCAAGATATTGGTACAACTACCTGAGTCAATATGCAGGAGGATCTGAAAAAATAGAAGCTGCGGTAAACTGGGCGATTCAAATTGCAAATGATAATAGCCACGGATATGATCAGACAAACCGCTGGGGACCGGATTACGATTGCTCCTCGTTATTGATTCAGGCGTGGGAAAATGCCGGGGTTCCGGTAAAAAGCAATGGGGCAACCTACACCGGCAATATGCGGGAAATATTTTTGAATTGCGGTTTTACGGATGTGACAGGGCAGATAAATCTGGCAACAGGATCCGGTGTACAAAGAGGGGATATCCTTCTGAACATCGTAAACCATACTGCAATGGGAATTGGAAATGGACAGGTTGTGCAGGCCAGCCAAAATGAATTTGGCGGAACAACCGGCGGCCAGACTGGTGATCAGACAGGAGAGGAAATTTGGACAACCGGATACTATAACTATCCGTGGGACTGTGTGCTGCGATACAAAAGCGGTGGAGGTGTGTTGCCGGGAGACGTTTACCTCGTTAGGTGGATACCAGGATAAGAAAGAAGGTGTGATATGGAAACAACGACAACTTTATACATTGACGCGAGAAACCCGGGAATTATGCAAACAATCTATGCAGTACAGTACGATTCGGGCAGACTTCTGCGCTGTATGATTTCCGGAATGGCAAAGACAATCAGTAAGGCCAGGATTTATTGTAAGAAACCAAGCGGATCAGAAACTTACACAGAAGGAACCGTGATAAGCAATTATTGCGTCCTGTTCAGTTTGACGCCGCAAATGGTTGCAGAAGTGGGAAATACGGAATGCCAGCTACATTTGATTGATGGTAGCAATGCTGTCACATCATTCAAAGTGAAGATGGAGGTCAGAGAAAACTTAGTGGCTGTATCCGAAATACAGTCAACTAATGAATATCAGGCGCTCGTAGATATACTAAATCGTTTGGAGAAGTATGATCCGATTGAAATTACAACGATTGAAATTGATTCTCTGCAGTCAGGAACCATAGAAAGTGGAAGCATTGCTTTAAACGTGCAAAAGATTTATGCCTCTGTAGGACAGATGAATGCAGGATTTGAAACCGATGGTCTTCCGGAAAATGCGATTGTGATGATAAGTACCGGTAACCCGGATGATGCAGATAATGCCAAGGTTTATAGAAAGGGCGCAACTGGATATGAGTACATGGTAGATTTATCCGGTGCAACAGGGGCTAAAGGAGAGAAAGGAGATCCTGGTCCAAGAGGAGAAAAGGGGATTCAGGGGGAGCCTGGGAAAGATGGAACGGGTGTTACTATACTGGGCTCCTATAAAACAGAAGAGGAATTGAACAGAGAACATCCAACAGGAAATGCGGGTGAATCCTATCTGGTAGATGGAAATCTATATGTATGGGACAACGTATCTGGCCAGTGGAAAAATGTAGGACGTATTCAGGGTCCGGAAGGACCGGCAGGAAAAGCAGCAACAATACGGATCGGAACTACTACGACCGGGGAGGCAGGAACAGAGGCGTCTGTTGAAAATTCGGGTACAGAAACAGAGGCGGTATTTGATTTCGAAATTCCCCGGGGTGATTCCGGAGAAGTAACAGGGATAGAGGGGATTCCGAATTCGGATATCGATTCGCTTGGAGGAGACGCATAAGAATGATAATTGCAGTATTTGATGAATGTTCCAGGCGTGTGGATATCGATGGAAAACTTACACAATGGGATTACGGACAGGTTTTACAGATCTGCGGAATGGAAGTAGAAGAAGAACAAATACAAGTACATTTCACTGACAAATGTACGAATGGTGCATTGGTGGTACTTGGGAAAGTGGAAGACGGTGACATCACAGTCGACATTCCAAATGAATTACTGAAAAGAAGTGGAACAATCCAGGCATATGTATATAAGACTATTCCGGGAGAAGGAAAGACCATATTTGAAATTCGGTTAAGTGTAAAAGCACGAAAAAAGCCAGAAGATTATGAGGCCCCAGCGGATAAACATGCACTGGAACAGATCGTGGAGCGGTTAAAGCAAAAAGGAGACGGGCTGCAGTTAGAGGGGAATCAACTGCAGCTTTTGTCTGGTAAGGATACAATCAGTTCCGTAAATCTGTCAAACAGCGGCGGGACTGTGGAGATAGAGTCGATCACCAATTCGGAGATTGACGAGATTATGAAAGGAGCAGAGTGAAAATGCCAAGAAAAAAAGCAACAGAAGCAGCAGTGATCGCTGCAGAAAAGAAGTACCTGGATCAGGATGGACTTGCACACCTGGTACAGAAGAATGATGAGAGATACGTAAAGAAGGAGGTGGGAAAAGGTTTATCCAGCAATGATTTTTCGGATGAGTACAAGAAAAAAATCGATGACCTGGCGTACACCAAGATTGCAATCAACAGTCTGACTGCCACGAACAGCAGCAACGAAATCGGTGCGACAGTTACTGCATCTGATATTGCATGGGCGTTAAATAAAGAACCTAAGACCCAGAAAATCCAGTTTGCAAGCGAAGCTGCCGAAAATCTGGATAAGAGCATCCGTAAGAAATCATACACAGGAAAGACAGTGAAAGCAAATACGAATATCGTTCTTACTGTTACAGATGAAAGAGATGCGTCTGTATCCAGAACCGTGACAATCGCATTCCAGCCAAAAGTATACTGGGGCAAGACTAACAAAGCATCACTCGCAAATGCGGATATCCTTGCGTTAGAGGGTTCTGCGCTTGCAGGCGGCAGAGGACGCAGTTTTACAGTAAATGCCGGAGCAGGTGAGAAGATCGTGTATGCAATCCCTACATCATTTGGAACTCCGACTTTTAATGTCGGTGGATTTGACGGCGGATTTACAAAAGCGCAGACATTGGAGTTTACCAACGCATCCGGATATAAGCAGAGCTATGACGTATGGATGTCTGTAAACGCAGGACTGGGGTCTACAGCAGTCACAGTAAAATAAGGAGGCTTGAAAGATGGCACAGAGCATTGAAGGTGGTGTTGTAATCGCCAACACCTTATCCACAAAGAATAATGGAAATTATCCGCTGTGCATGGCGGAAAGCGTGCAGCTTGCGGAAGGAAAAACTGTAGAGCAGAAAATCGGTGAACTGGAGGCAGGCACCGGAAACGAGATCATCACAGAAGATGAGATCAATGGATTGTTTTAAAGAAAAGGAGAGAGAAGAACATGGCAAAATTTTTAGATTTAACAGGACTTGGAACATTTAAAGAGAAAATGCAGGAATGGGCAAATGGTGCATTTCGAAAGAAAACTGACAAAGTAGTTTCTACTGATGTTACGTATAAGGGAAAATCGCTGGATGAAGCAATTAAAAGTGGAGAATTTAAGGGAGATAAAGGAGACAGAGGAGAAACCGGCGCAGCTGGAGCACAGGGACCAGCAGGACCGGCAGGAGCTGCGGGTGCACAGGGACCTCAGGGATTGCAGGGGCCACAAGGTCCGGCTGGGGAAGCGTTTAAAATCGCTAAGACATTTGCTTCCGTTGATGCGATGAACAAAGGGTTTGCGACAGATGGAGTAAAGACTGGGCAGTTTGTCATGATTGACACAGGAAATGTAGAGGATGCTGACAACGCCAAGTTATATGTTAAAGGTGCGTCATCTTACACATACATCACAGACTTATCAGGAGCCACCGGTATGACAGGTCCACAGGGACCTCAGGGATTGCAGGGGGCTGCTGGACCAGCAGGACCGGCAGGAGCAAAAGGTGAACAGGGGATTCAAGGACCTCAGGGATTAAAGGGTGAGAAAGGGGACATTGGACCAATGGGACCACAGGGTCCGGCAGGCTCGGATGCAAACGTGGAAAGTATTACAAACGAAGAGATAGATTCGTTGTTTACCATGTAAAGTGGGGTGGTTAAATGAAATATTTAAGTTGGACAGGATTGCAGCATTTTTACAGCAAATACATTGGAAATCTGAATGAACAGTTAAAGAATGTTAAGAAAAGCATTGGAAACTTAGGAAACCTTGCGACAGCATCGAAAGAGAATTTAGTGTATGCAATAAATGAAATAAAGAGTGCATTATCATCCTTTGTAGAGAAAAAAGATATTGTGGATAATTTGACGTCACAGGCAGGTGATGCACCACTGAGTGCAAATATGGGCCGAGAGTTAAGCGAAGACATGAGTGTAGAGACGGAATGGAAGATTTATAACGAAAATAACTGGGAACTAAAATATCGGAAAAGCGGATACAAACGGTATCAGGTAAGAGTGATTTATACAGACAAAAATGGATCGCACGATAACAAAGACAGACTAATTATGAGTGGATGCCCATTTACTCCAGATGGAGACCAAAGGTTAGTGATGTTAATGAATGTTGCACAGCAAATTGTAGGAACGGGAAATATACAATTCAGAACAAACAGAAACGTTACATTGTCTGCAGAAGAATATAACAATCCTGTTACGTATGAGTGTTATGGAGAGGTAATCGTGCAATAAGAGAGAGTCTGTACACATTTTATTTTACAATTCGAATACAGGAAGGAAAGTGAGGATATGAAGAAAATGAATTATGCAGAACCAATTATTGATGTTTATAATGCGATTGTAGGAACGGTCGTTGCTGTTCTCTCGTACATCCTCGGAGAACATTGGATTTTATTTGTAGCATTTTTGCTTTTAAATATTGCTGATTGGCTAACAGGATGGATGAAGAGCAGAATGGCTAAGAAAGAAAATTCTGTTAAAGGATGGAAAGGCGTATTAAAGAAATTAGGGTACTGGTTGATGATTATGGTAGCATTTGGAGCAAGTGCAGTATTCATAGAAATAGGAAAGACTATCGGAGTAGATTTACAGGTTACAACATTACTTGGATGGTTTGTACTTGCAAGCTTGCTTATTAACGAGATTAGATCGATCTTGGAAAATTTTGTAGAAGCTGGATTAAATGTGCCAGTTGTTCTTATCAAAGGATTAGAAGTTGCAGATAAGTTGGTAAATAAAGACGATAATACTAAACAATGAATGTTTATGGAATGGGGGGTGGTTCCAATGTGTGTATAAATATAGAAACTCGTAAATAAGTAAAGAATAGATTATGGAGGTATTATTTTATGGCAAATTTAGAACAATTCATTCAAAATATGGTAAATATGTGTAATGACAATTCATATGGTTATCGTCTCGGAGGATGGGGGCCAAAGGATTACGATTGTGCAAGCTCCATCATAACAGCATTGCGAAATGCTGGATTTGATACTGGATCAGCTACATATACAGGGAATATGGCAGCAGAGCTTTGTGCGAGAGGATGGACAAGGCTGCCAGTTGGCACTTCATTGAACAGAGGAGATATTCTTCTAAATGAAGTGAATCATGTGGCATTATATGTAGGTAATAACCAGCTGGCTGAATTTTCTTCTGATTACGATGGAGCTTCAGGGGACAGCAGTGGAAAAGAAGCGAGTGTGCATGGGTATTATAATTTCCCGTGGGATTGTATTTTGAGATATAAAGGCAACACAGAAACGGAAGAAATTAAGAATGTACATTTATATGAATGGAACGGGGGAGATAATCAGTGGTGGAAGCTGATAAAGGACACAGATGGATTCTATGAAATGCAGTGCAAAGGAAATGGTCTGTTTTTGGATGTACATGAAGGTAAAGATGAGAATGGACAGAATGTTGTAGCCTATAAAAGGAATGGAACAAATGCTCAGAAATGGAAGATAATCCCAGTAAATGATTCAATATTAGGGAATTTTGCGTTTGAACTCGCTCCGAAAATCAATACAAATAAGCGTTTGGATGTGTTTGGAAATGGAGTAGACAACCATACAAATATTGATATTTATGATACAAATGGTTCAGATGCGCAGCGTTTTTACATGAGACCAATCGGAGAGGGCTATTATCAGATTATCAATATCAACAGTTTAAAATCTGTTGATGGAGGCGGAATCTTATAATAGTGAAAAGAGGGCTTGTAAACAGGCTCTCTTTTATTGTGCGTATTATGCAAAAAGGTGGTGAGAACATGAGTGAACAGAACGAATTTGGAAGAACAACAGCAGAGGAACTGGAAAAAGTATTTGAAGCAGAAGAGCAGGAGGAAGAACAGGAGGAGAAATAATGAGTATTTGTAGAGGAATTGCCGGCAGGAGAGGTAAAAATCCTGTCGGTATTTTTATTCATAATGGGGCAGACGGTCAGAATGCTACGACAGCGTATTACAGGAATTACTTACAAAACGCAAACTTGGAAAACGGATTTGCCCATTATTATGTGTGCAGCGATGGAATCTTACAGGCGGAAGATGACGAAAATTGCGCTTGGCACTGCGGATACTTGAACGGAAATCTCAATTTCTTGAGTATAGAGGTCTGCCAGAGCATGGGGGACTTGGATACCTTTAAGGCGAACGAAGAAAAAGCATTGCAGTTAGCAGCGCAGAAATGTAAGCAGTACGGAATTACACCAAGTGCAAGCACGATTATGTTACATCAGGAGGTGTTTGCCACTGCTTGTCCGCACAGATCAGTGGAGATTCACGGTGGTGCGACAGCGACAAAAACGTATTTTATTAAACGTATCAGCGAACTGATGAATGGAAATCAAGTCGCAACAGAAGATCAGGAAGGAGAAGAGACTATGCAGTGTATGTTTACAGTAGAAGGAAAAGGATGTGTTTATTGGATGCATGATGGAGTTGTGACAGCTTTAGCACATCCAGACGAGTTAAAAATCATTCAGCAGGTCTATAAGGATAACTTTGGGCATGATATGCCGTGCTACAGTTGGGGCAAAAATGCACCATGGCATGTGAGACTGATGAACCCATTGTATCGTGAACCGGTTAAATCTATTTAATAAAACCCCCTCGGAGATTAGCTCTCTGAGGGGTGAATATTGTATCAATCTTATTTTTATCAAAAAGGTATTACTTATTTAATGTGGATTAGTTGCATCTTGGATGTGCGAAAGAACTGGCCCATATGGAAATGATTTGTGCCATTGTGCATCAGCTGACGAAAAATCTTTCTCCGGAAGAAATTGAGAGATCCGGGTTTGCTCCATACTATGTAGATCATACTCTGGCATTGTGGCCACAGGCTGCAAGCGGAGCACCGTGGACTGCAACCTATTTTCAGTCAAAAGGTGATCCGATTACAGATCTTCATGAAGACCTCGCTGCAGAACAAAAAGCCCGTACGACTTACGATAACATTCTCAGGCTTGTAAAAGATCCGGAAGTCTGTGATCCGATTCGTTTCCTGCGTCAGCGTGAAATCGTGCATTACCAGAGATTCGGTGAAAATCTTCGGATCGTGCAGGAACACCTGGACAGCAAAAACTTCTATGCATTCAATCCTGAGTTTGATAAAAATCCGAATTGCGGATGTAAGCGCTCATAAAAAAGCAGGCGGAGTTATGAGGATAACTCTGCCTGACTTTTTATTCGAAAGGGCATTTACTTTTTTCGGGAAGTTTTGTATAATGAAAAACGGTAGTTGCACGACGGGGTGTGGCTCAGTTTGGTTAGAGTGCACGGCTGGGGGCCGTGAGGTCGCAGGTTCGAATCCTGTCACCCCGATTGATCACAAGTTGGACACTTTGGCGAGTGTCTTTTTTTGTTCGATTTTGAAAAAGGCAATTATCGGGTGGAGAAATATTCCCGCGTCTGCTATAATCGGTAGAAGAGGAAAACAGGGGAGACAGGGAGAAGTAAGATGGAACAAAGGAAAAAAGTACTTATTACCAACCTTTATTTTCAGAAGTTTACAGGATCTGAGCTGCATGTGCTGGAGTTTGCACATCTGTTCAAAGAAAAGGGATATGATGTGGTGATTGCTGTATATAAGAAGTCTTATCCACTTCTGCAGGAGTTGGAAGAGGGGATCACAGTGATTGAATGTCAGAAAGAGGCACTCAAAGAGATGGAATTTGAGATTGTCTTTATCCAGCATTTCCCGGTGTTTGATTATCTTGTGAGCCGGTACGGATTAAAATATAAACGAATGGTTGTCTCGAAGCTGAGTGTGATCAATGCCATGGAGAATCTTCCGGTCTGTACGCAGGAAGCGGCCTTCATTCTGTGTGTCAGTCCTGAATGTGCAGATATGGTAGCCATGCAGGTTCCGGAAGGAACGAAGATACGGGTTTTTCAAAACTGTGTGGAAGCAGAGTATTTTGAAGGAAGCAGCGAGTATGCAGGATACAAAAGAGCGTTGGATAAGATCGCGATCATTTCCAATCATATCCCGCAGGAGCTTTTGGAGCTCAAGGAAAAGATGGGCGGGTATTATCAGGTGGATCTGATCGGACTTGGGTATCGCACGGAACAGGTGAATGCAGAGTTTTTGCAGCAGTATGATCTGGTCATTACGATTGGAAGAACCGTACCGAGGTGTCTTGCAATGGGCGTTCCGGTTTATGTTTATGATTATCTGGGAGGTCCCGGATATCTGACAGAAGCCAATTTCAGTCTTGCTGAGCGGAACAATTTTTCGGGAAGAGGATTTGAGAAAAAGACATCAGATGAACTGTTAAAAGAGATCAAGGAAGGATATGGCCCGGCAGGAGAGTGGCTGCCGCTCTGGCAGAAGATCGCTGCGGTGGATTATCAGTATGCCAGCCGGTTTGATGAGATGTATGAAGAACTGATGGCATCTCCGGAGCTTACAGAATGCAGGACATACTATTCGGGAATTGAAGCAGAGAGAATGAAATTCTACAGCGATATTGTGTCCGGATATATCAGTGGAAAAGAATGTCAGGAATCTAAGTGTTACTATGATATCGGAAACGGTTTCTGCGAGGAGGACAGCGAGACATGGCCGAGTATGTCAGGATATAAGATTCAAAAATCCTGGCTTCTGGAAAATGCAAAGATGATGCGCTTTGATCCATGCAATGCAGCGTGCCGTTGTGAGATCTGCAGTGTGAAGATCAATGGAAGATCTGTGGAACACGAGATGAAACCAGTCAATGCAGTTTCTACAGATCGTGGAAAGAGTCTCTTTCTGACGGATGATCCGCAGTACCTGATGGATATTCCGGAGTTGGACGGCGGACCTGCATGGCTGGAAGTAGAATACCGGTTTGATATTCTTTCCGAACAAGAGGAAAAAAACTACTATTGCGAAAAGATAAAAGATCTGGAGGAGCAGCTGACAAAAGCCCGGCATCAGTTGTGGGAAGAACGGCGCAAGGCCACTTCATTCGGAATGAAGAAAACGAGAAAGTAAGGTTTTTCTTGGATTTAAGTATAGCATGTGATATATTAAAAGGCGTTGTTGCGGGCAGGATACTGTCCGGATCTGAAAAAAGAGTCTACATAACCTGTCTGAAAACTGGGAATGTTAAGGACAGGTTACATAAGTTTTAAGAGGAGATATACAGTATATGTGTGGATTTGCAGGATTTGTAGGAGAAGTTGAGAACAGAGAACAGGTGCTGGAGAATATGATAGATACGATCATCCATCGCGGACCGGACAGTTCCGGCAAATTTGTGGATGAAGATGCGGCACTTGGATTCCGGCGTCTTTCAATCATTGATCTTTCAGAAAGCGGAGATCAGCCATTATATAACGAGGACAGAAGCAAGGTGCTTGTATTTAACGGTGAGATCTATAACTATCAGGAACTGAGAGAAGAACTGATTCAGGCTGGACATACATTTGTTTCCAATACGGATTCGGAAACTTTGATCCACGGATACGAGCAGTGGGGAGAAGAACTGGTTTACCGTCTTCGCGGAATGTATGCATTTGCAATCTGGGATCAAAAGGCAAAAAGACTGTTTTCAGCGCGGGATATTTTTGGTATTAAGCCGCTTTATTATGCGCAGATGAATGGAACATTGATGTTTGGATCAGAAATCAAATCTTTTTTGGAGCATCCGAAGTTTGATAAAGTGTTTAATGAAGATGCATTGGGAAATTACCTGTCTTTTCAGTTTGTTCCGACCAATGAGACGTTCTTTAAAGGCGTGTTCTGTGTACAGCCGGGCCATTATTTCGTTTATGAGAACGGGAAAATGACGATCAAACGGTATTTTGAACCGAATTTCACAGGAGATACGACAAAATCCTTTGAAGAAGTTGTAGATGACATTGAAAAAGTCATGAAAGAGTCTGTGGAGATGCACAAGATCAGTGATGTAGAAGTTGCTTCCTATTTGTCCAGTGGAGTGGATTCCAGTTATCTGACATATTTAGGTCAGGTGGATCGTACCTTTACCGTTGGATTCGACGAAGGAAAATACAGCGAGATTCAGGATGCGAAAGAGTTTGCAGCAAGCATCAACATGAAAAATGATGCAAAAGTCATCACTCCACAGGAATACTGGGACAATCTGTCCGATATCCAGTATTATATGGATGAACCGGTGGCAGATCCTGCGGCGATCGCACTTTATTTTCTGAGTCAGGAAGCAGCGAAGAAGGTAAAGGTAGTGCTGTCCGGAGAAGGTTCGGATGAATTGTTCGGAGGATATAATATTTACTGTGAGCCTCTGGAGCATACTTCGTTTAATAAAATTCCAATGCCGATCAGACGAATGCTTGGAAATTTTGCAGAGAGATGCCTTCCAAGAGGCATGAAAGGAAGAGGCTTCCTGATGCGTCACGGAAAAACTCTGGAAGAACGTTATTTTGCCAATGCGACGAATATTTTTACAGAGAGAGAAGCGAACCGTATTTTGAAAAAAGGCTGCAAGCCGGGAATTCAGAAGGTGACTGCACCACTGTATGAGCGCGTGAAAGACAAGGATTCTGTGACCAAGATGCAGTATGTGGATATGCATCTCTGGCTGGTACATGATATTCTGATGAAGGGGGATAAGATGGGAATGGCCAATTCTCTGGAAGTGCGTGTCCCGTTTTTGGATAAAAAAGTACTGGAGCTTGCCCAGACACTGCCGTTGCATTATAAAGTGAGAGCACCGAAGACAAAAGTGGCACTTCGCGGGGCGGCAGAAAAGGTGATCCGCAGTAAGACTGCAGAGAAGAAGAAACTGGGATTCCCGATTCCGATCCGGGTATGGCTCAAAGAAGATGCGTATTACAATCGGGTAAAAGAAATGTTTCTTTCTGATGCGGCAAAAAAATTCTTTGATACAGAGCTTCTTGTGAAAATGCTGGATGAACACAAGCATGCAAAACATGCAAATGAAAAGACAGATAACAGTCGGAAGATCTGGACTGTCTACATTTTCCTTGTATGGTATGACCGGTTTTTTGAACATGGAAAACCGGTGCATCCGGCAATGAGCGCAAGATAACCGAGTAAAATAAAAACAGGGGAGATGTTATGAGCAGCAAAACGGTACAGCCGATTCGCAGAAGAGAGCAGGGGGAAACGAAAAGCAGACGTTCTGCCAGACAGAAACGGGAGAAAAGAGAGATTGCGCAAAGCAGTGTGCCGACCACGTATTTTGATTATAATCTGATGCTGGTCATTATATTTTTGACTTGCTTTGGACTGATTATGCTCTATAGTGCCAGTGCGTACAGCGCTCAGGCGGATTTTCAGGATGACATGTCCTATTTTATCAAACAGGCAATGATCAGTGCGGGCAGTTTTGGAGTTATGTTGATCGTTTCCAGGATTGATTATCATGTTTATGGAGCTTTTTCTTTTGAAATCTATGTGTTTGCCATGATTATGATGGCGCTGGTGCAGACGCCTCTTGGAACAACGATCAATGGAGCCAGACGATGGATCCAGCTTCCGGGAAATATGACATTGCAGCCATCTGAGATTACAAAGATCGCGATTATTTTGTTTATTTCCTGTGAGATCTGTAAGATGGGAAGAAAAGTCAATGACTGGCTTGGAATCCGGAGACTTCTGATCTATGGCGGGGTGGCAGCAGGTGGAGTGTTTATTCTTACAGACAACTTAAGTACTGCCGTGATCGTAATGGCGATTACCTGTGTCTTGATTTTTGTGGCACATCCGAAGACAAAGCCGTTTTTGATGATCGCTGCCATCGGAGCAGGAATTTTGATCGTGATAGTGGCCATACTTGCGGTTTATGCGACGAACAGTGATAATTTCCGAATCGGAAGAATCACAACATGGCTGGATCCGGAAGGACACTCGGATGGCACCGGCTTCCAGGTGCTTCAGGGACTGTATGCGATCGGATCCGGGGGATTCTTCGGAAAAGGTCTTGGAAACAGCACGCAGAAGCTTGGTATGATCCCCGAAGCGCAGAATGATATGATTCTGAGCGTTATCTGCGAAGAACTTGGCGTTTTCGGAGCAATCGTAGTATTGATCCTGTTCGGACTTCTTCTATATAGATTGATGTTTATTGCAAGAAATGCACCGGATCTGTACGGCTCACTGATCGTGACCGGAATTTTTGCACATATCGCGCTGCAGGTGATCTTAAATATCATGGTTGTAACGAACATGATCCCGACAACGGGTGTTACGCTTCCGTTTGTCAGTTATGGAGGAACTTCGGTTCTGTTCCTGATGACGGAGATGGGACTTGCCCTGAGTGTATCCAGGAGAATTAAGCTTCAGACAGAATAGGAAAAGCAAAAGATATAAAAATGTCTTTTCATCCGACACAAAGTGTGGTATATTAAGTAACGTAGTATTGAAAACCACATATAATAGATGGTGGAAAAAGAAAGTGTGGTTTGGGAGGAAAGACATGAGCTATAAAGTAATTGTTGACAGTTGCGGAGAATTTACGCCGGAGATGAAAGCAGACGGAGGATTTGAACACGTTGCTCTCGGAATTCAGATAGAAGACACTCAGTGGACAGATGATGACAGCTTGAAGCAGGAAGAGCTGCTTTTAAAGATTGCAGAAAGTACATCCTGTGCGAAGACATCCTGTCCGTCTCCGGAAAGATATATGGAAAGTTATCACTGCGATGCCGAACGTATTTATGTGGTGACACTATCGGCAGAATTGAGCGGATCATATAACAGTGCGGTTCTTGGAAAAAATCTGTATGAAGAAGAATATGGGGAAAAACAGATTCATGTATTTAATTCACGCTCCGCTTCAGTAGGAGAGACTTTGATCGCATTGAAGGTTCAGCAGTGTGAAAAGGCCGGGATGACGTTCGAAGAAGTTGTGGAAAGTGTAGAGTGTTATATTGAGGAGCAGCACACTTATTTTGTACTGGAGAATCTGGATACTTTAAGAAAGAACGGAAGACTTACGGGAATCAAATCACTGGTAGCGGGAGCCTTGAATATCAAACCGATCATGGGATCTACTCCGCAGGGAACGATCTGTCAGAAGGAAAAAGCGAGAGGCATGAAAAAAGCACTTGTGAAGATGGCGGACTGCGTGGCAGCAGATGTGGTCAATGCAGGAGATAAGATTCTGGCTATTGCACACTGTAACTGTGAGGAGAGAGCAAAAGAAGTGCAGCGCCTTTTAAAAGAACGGTTTGCAGTGAAGTCCAGTTTTATCGTAGATACATCCGGGATCAGTACGGTTTATGCCAATGACGGAGGAATTATTGTTGTAGTTTAGAGTCGGATGTGGTACACTATGTAGAAAGAGTGCAGGACAGAAGCTGTCAAATACATAGGGGACAAAGGAGCTTTTAGATATGAGTCAGGAAAAAGTAGACCGCTATAAACAGGAAAAGGCGAATCGGAAGAAGAACATGAAAAAGCAGCGCATTATGAACATTGTCAGAAAGTGTGTACTGTCACTGGCTGCATTGGCATTGGTGGGATGGCTCGGATATTCCGCATATGTGTCTCATGAGTCAAAGCAGGAACGGGAAGTGGCAGAAGTGAATTATGATGCGGTGAATAATTATCTGAGCGGACTTGGCGAATAAAAGAATAAAGAATGATATGAGAACAGGTTTTGGAAGCCTGTTCTTTTTTTAACCAAATTTTTACAGAATTGTGACATAGATGTGAAAAATGTGAAAAAAGGGTTGAAAAAGGGGGCGTGGTGGTTTACAATGGTTTCAAGTGGTAGGAAGTGGTGAATAGTGGCATAAAGTGGGGCGAAAGTGGGGTCCTGCTTTTAGAAGGGATTCCAGATGTTATTAGGAGAGTTTAATCATAGTATTGATGAAAAAGGCCGACTCATCATTCCAGCCAAATTACGAGATGACTTGGGAGAAAGCTTTGTGATCTGTAATGGCTTGGAAGGGTGTCTTTTTGTGTATTCTCAAGACGAATGGAATCAGTTTGTTGCTGAATTAAATACCTTACCACGGATGAACAAGGATGCCAGAATTTTCAAGCGTTATTTTTTTGGAAGTGCTTCTGAAGGCAGCTTTGACAAGCAGGGGAGAGTTTCTGTACCTGCATCACTTCGAAAAGCTGCACATCTGGAGAAGGACGTTGTCCTGGTGGGAGTTCAGGACCGCGTGGAGATCTGGGATAAAGCACTTTGGGAAGAGCGCAGTATGGTCAGTGAAGAAGATCTGGATGCGATTGCAGAACGTATGGAGGCGATCGGTATCCGAATTTGATTCTGGACAGAGAGTGAATGGAGGATTCTATGGCATTTAAACACACATCAGTTTTACTTGAAGAGACAGTAGATGGTCTGAAGGTGAAGCCGGATGGCATCTATGTAGACGCGACACTTGGCGGGGGAGGACATGCATATGAAGTCGCAAGCCGCTTAAGTGACAAGGGGAGATTTATAGGAATAGACCAGGACGCCGACGCGATTGAAGCGGCGGGCGCCAGATTATCCGGTTTCGGGGAGAAAGTAACAATAATCCGGAGCAATTATTGTGATATGAAACCGAGGCTCCATGAAATAGGAATTGACAAGGTAGACGGGATTGTAATCGATCTGGGAGTGTCTTCATATCAGTTAGATACGGCGGAGCGCGGTTTCTCTTACCGCACAGATGCGCCGCTTGACATGCGGATGGATCAGAGACAGACTACGACAGCAAAAGACATTGTCAATGACTATAGCGAAGCGGAACTTTACCGTGTCATCCGTGATTATGGAGAAGATAAATTTGCAAAGAATATTGCAAAACACATTGTGATGGAGCGCGGAAAGCATCCAATTGAGACAACAGGACAGTTAAATGAAGTTATCAGAAGAGCCATTCCGATGAAGTTTCAGAAAACATCCGGACATCCGTCCAAAAGGACATTTCAGGCAATCCGGATCGAGCTGAACAGAGAGTTGGATGTACTACGGGAGACTCTGGATGATATGATCGATATGCTGAATCCGGGAGGTCGGATCTGTATTATCACGTTTCATTCTCTGGAAGATCGGATTGTAAAGAGTGCATTCCGAAAGAATGAAAATCCGTGTACCTGTCCAAGTCACTTTCCGGTTTGTGTATGTGGAAACATATCGAAAGGAAAAGTGATCACAAGGAAACCAATTCTTCCTTCTGAGGAAGAGTTGATGTATAACAGCCGTTCAAAAAGTGCCAAACTTCGCATTTTCGAACGAAGCTGAAAAAAATGAGGGTGAGTATCTGAAAAAATAAAATCTGCCGGGAAGGGGAGAGCCCGGCAGATTGTACGTGGAAAGGGGCAGACCAAATGGCTGCAGGAAAGAGAACTACATACAGAAGACAATCTAATACAGGAAACAGATCTGGACAGTTCTACGTCTATGGAAATGTAGCGCATCAGCCGAAGGTATTGCCAAATCAGGAGAAACAAGCAGTGGAAGTACGTCCTAAAAAACGGACAAGCAGTCAGGTGAAAAAGAACCGCAGGCGTGCATTGGATATGAGCCCGATCTATACAGGGTTTTTGACAGTGGCGGCTGTTTGTGCGGTTTTCATCTGTGTCGTATATCTGCAGCTCCAGTCAGAACTCGTGCAGAGGTCAGAAAATATCACGGCTCTTCAGGAAGAGTTGTCAGATCTGACAGAGGCGAATGATACGGCATACAATGCGGCAGTAGATTCTGTGAATCTGCAGGAAATCCGGGACAAAGCAATGAATGAACTTGGCATGGTATATGCGGCGAATGGTAATGTGGTGGAGTATGACAGCCCGACCAGTGATTACGTGAAGCAGTATAATGAGATACCATCTGACGGGATTCTTGCAAAGTCAAAGGACGTGTCAAAATAGGAAGATGTAATGACAAGAAGACGAAGAAAAAATCCATTTCAATTTTTAACAAAAAAATTTCCGAAAAGGATGCAAAAGAAGCTGGTAATGCTGTTTGTGGCAATTATACTGGCTTTTGTTGTTCTTATCGGAAGAATTACGTATATCAATGTATTCAAAGGTGGAAAGTATACCAGGATCGTTCTGAACCAACAGCAGTATGGAAGCAGGACCATTCCGTATAAACGAGGAGATATCGTAGACCGGAACGGAACAAAAGTAGCGACCAGTGAGCGTGTGTATAATGTGATCCTGGATGTGGTGGTTGTGACAGACGAGGGAGAGAGCGATAAGTATATCGATTCCACACTGGACGTTTTAGAAGAATGCTTTGGTATTGACAGTGAAGAAGTAAGGGATACGATCAAGGCAAATCCGGACAGCCGTTACGAGGTTTTAAAAAAAGGCGTTTCTTATGAAGATGCCAAGAAATTCCAGGAAATTGACGAGGATGATAAAAAATATCCGAATGTTCAGGGGGTCTGGCTGGAGGATGATTACCAGCGTACATACCCTTACAACAGTCTTGCAAGTGATGTGATCGGATTTTCCGTATCCGGAAATCAGGGAGCAATCGGCATTGAAAGTGCATACAATGATATTCTTAACGGTACAGACGGAAGAGAATATGGATATTTTGACAGTGCTTCTTCAGTAGAACGTACTGTGAAAGCGGCAAAGAATGGAAATACGGTAGTGTCCACGATCGACGTTACACTGCAGAGCATTGTAGAAAAATATATTCTGGAATTTAATGAGGCACACAAAGGAGAAGAACGGGAGGATGAGCTGGGAAGTAAGAATACGGCTGTGATCATAATGGATCCGAACAGCGGAGAGATTCTTGCAGAGGCTTCGTACCCGAACTTTGATCTGAATAATCCAAGAGATCTGACGCCGTGGTATACGACGGAAGCGTTGGCAAAAATGTCAGATGATGATAAGCTGAATGCAATGAACAATCTCTGGAGAAATTTCTGCGTCAGTGATGCCTTTGAACCGGGATCGACAGCCAAGCCGTTTACTCTGGCCACAGGTCTGGAGACCGGAGCTTTGACCGGTCAGGAAACCTATGTATGCCAGGGTGGTACATGGAAAGGTGACTGGTATATTCAATGTCACAATACGTCAGGGCATGGGACAGAGAATGTAGATCAGGCAATCGCCAATTCCTGCAATGTGGCTCTGATGGCTATGGCCGATAAGATCGGAGTGGAAGATTTTATCCGGTATCAGCATATCTTTGGATTTGGAGAGTACACAGGAATTGACCTGCCGGGAGAGGCGTCCACAGAAAATCTGATCTTTACTGCAGAGAATATGGGGGAGACAGATCTTGCAACGTCTTCCTTTGGGCAGAGTTTCAATGTAACGATGACACAGATGGTGTCGGCATTTTCTTCTCTGATCAATGGCGGGTATTATTATCAGCCTCATGTGGTGAAGCAGATTCAGGATGAAAACGGAAACGTGATTGAAACAAACGATCCGACTTTGCTTCGAAAAACGGTATCAAAACAGACTTCTGACCGTGTCAAAGAAGCGCTTCGCGCGGTAATGACAGACGGAACCGGAGTTCCGGCAAATGTAGAGGGATACGACATTGGCGGAAAAACCGGAACAGCGGAGAAGCTTCCGCGAGGGAATGGAGACTATCTGCTTTCTTTTATTGGATATGCACCACAGGAAAATCCGGAAGTTGTGATCTATGTGGTCATCGATGAGCCAAATGTGGAAAATCAGGAATTAAGTTCGTATGTTCTGGAGCTGTCACAGAAGATCATGGCGGAAGCATTTCCATATCTGAACATTACAAGAAACGGGGATGCACTGCCAGAGGACAGCGGTGTAAGAGAAGACGTACAGCAGGATTTCGATGAGAACTTCGAAGATACCTACAGTAATCAGGATGGCGCCTATATCGATCCGAACTACCAGCCGGATTATGATAGCTGGGCAACCTCTCCGGAATCATCGGAAACAACAGAATAAAACAGGAATAACCTTACAGAAGAGAAAATATGTTGTATAAAGTCTTCTGTAAGGTTTTTTTATGAAAAATAAAACGTATCATAAAAAGAAAATTCTGGTAGTGTTTACCTGCGCGTTTCTGATTTTGACAGGTTTGATCGGGCGACTGGTCTATCTGATGGTGTTTGATGCCGAGTATTATCAGAAACGAGCCGAGGATCTGCATAAACGGGAACGTAAGATCAAGGCAGCCAGAGGAGAAATCGTGGATCGAAATGGCGTTGTGCTTGCTACAAACAAAACAGTGTGTACGATTTCTGTGATCCACAGTCAGATCAAGGAACCCGAACGGGTGACGGAAATTCTCGCAAAAGAGCTTGAAATGGATCAGGCAGAGGTGAGAAAGCGAGTGGAGAAGGTCTCTTCCATGGAAAAAGTAAAAACCAACGTGGAAAAAGAAGTGGGAGATAAGATCCGGGAGTATAATCTGGATGGAGTCAAGGTGGATGAAGACTATAAGCGATATTATCCGTATGACAGCCTGGCATCCAAGGTGCTTGGATTCACAGGAGGAGACAATCAGGGGATCATTGGTCTGGAAGTGAAATATGAAGAGACATTAAAAGGCAGCAACGGAACCATTCTCACGACAACGGATGCAAGAGGAATCGAACTGGATGCGGTCGCGGAAGGCCGGATCGAGCCTGTGGCCGGCAAAACGCTGGAGATCAGTATGGATTATAATATTCAAAAATATTGTGAGCAGGCGGCTGAAAAAGTCATGCGGGAAAAACAGGCGGACGGAGTGTCGATTTTACTGATGAATCCGCAAAACGGAGAAATTCTGTCTATGGTCAATGTGCCGGAATTTAATCTCAATGATCCGTTTGAATTGAATACAGGAGAAGAACTGGAAGGAGAAAAATTGCAGGATGCGTTAAATGCAATGTGGAGAAATCGATGTATCAATGATACGTATGAGCCGGGATCCACATTTAAGATCATTACGTCTGCAGCCTGCCTGGAAGAGGGAGTCGTGACACCTGAGGATACCTTTTCCTGTCCGGGATACCGCATGGTAGAAGACAGAAGAATCCGGTGTCACAAAGTGGGCGGACATGGCAGTGAAACCTTTGTTCAGGGAATTCAGAATTCCTGCAACCCGGTGTTTATCGATATTGGTCTGCGTCTCGGAGCAGAGCGGTTTTATGACTATTTTCAGCAATTCGGACTTCTGGATCTGACGGGAATCGATCTGCCGGGAGAGGCGGGAACCATTATGCATCAGGTGGAAAATATCGGTCTGGTGGAGCTTGCCACCATCAGTTTTGGACAGTCATTTCAAGTTACGCCGGTTCAGATGGCAGTGACAGTCAGTTCCATTATCAATGGAGGGCGAAGAGTTACCCCGCATTTCGGAAAAGCCGTTCTTGACAGGGAAGGAAATGTGCTGGAAACATTGTCCTATGAAGAAAGATCAGGTGTGGTATCAGAGAAAACATCGAAAACGATGCAGACACTTTTGGAGGGAGTTGTTGCCAATGGGTCCGGGAAAAATGCATATATCGAAGGATATTCCATCGGCGGAAAGACAGCCACCTCTCAGACACTGCCGCGAAGTGCGAATAAGTACATTTCTTCCTTTATCGGATTTGCACCGGCAGAGGATCCGCAGGTACTGGGAATGGTGGTGATCCATAATCCGCAGGGGATTTATTATGGAGGAACGATCGCCGCACCGGTCCTTCGCAGTATTTTTGACAATGTCCTTCCATATCTCGGGATTGAAAAACAGTAGGTAATGCGGTATACTAATTGAGATATTGAAACAAAAGAGATGAAGAGGTGGAAGTATGAGTTATCATGTAGTAATACCGGTATTGGTATCGTTTGCTTTGAGCCTGGTGCTCGGACCGATCGTAATACCATTCCTTAGAAAACTGAAAATGGGACAGACAGAACGGGAAGAGGGAGTACAGTCTCATTTGAAGAAGGCAGGAACGCCGACCATGGGAGGAATTATCATTCTGGCCAGTGTCGTTATCACGTCCCTGTTTTATGTAAAAGATTATCCGAAAGTGATTCCGATCCTGTTTCTGACGCTTGGTTTTGGTCTGATTGGATTTCTGGATGATTATCTGAAGGTTGTGATGAAACGTTCAGACGGTCTGTATCCGAAACAGAAGATGGCACTCCAGCTGGTGGTGACAGCAATTTTTGCATATTACGTGTTTAAAGTGGCAGACATTCCGATGTCTATGCTGATTCCGTTTTCCGGTGGAAAATACTGGGATATCGGCTGGCTGGCAGTTCCGCTTTTATTTATTGCAGTGATCGGTACTGTAAACGGAACGAATTTTACAGACGGACTGGACGGACTGGCATCCAGCGTGACGGTTCTGGTAGCTACGTTCTTTACGGTGGTTGCTATTGGAACAAAGAGCGGAGTAGAGCCGATCACCTGTGCGGTTGTAGGTGCGCTCCTTGGATTTTTATTGTTTAATGTATATCCTGCGAGTGTGTTTATGGGAGACACCGGTTCTCTTGCACTGGGCGGTTTCGTGGCAGGAACGGCGTATATGATGCAGATGCCGTTGTTTATCATTATTGTAGGGCTGATCTATCTGGTGGAAGTGGCATCGGTGATGATCCAGGTTACATATTTTAAGAAGACCGGTGGAAAGCGTTTCTTTAAAATGGCACCGATCCATCATCATTTTGAATTGTGCGGCTGGTCAGAGACAAGAGTTGTGGCAGTATTTTCAATTGTGACTGCACTGCTCTGTCTGATCGCATTAATGGGGGTATAGACATGAAGTTTAAAGACAAAAAAGTACTGGTGTTTGGTTCCGGTATCAGTGGTGTTTCTGCTGCGGCTCTGCTGCTGCAGGAAGGTGCAGAAGTCGTATTGTATGATGGGAATGACAGGTTGGATGCGGCAGGAATCAAAGAACAGATCGAAGGACAGGCAAAGGGGAGCGTAAGCGTTGTTCTCGGAGCATTTCCCGAGGCGCTTCTTTCAGAGCTTTCTCTGGTTGTGATGAGTCCGGGTGTTCCGACAGATTTACCATCGGTGAATCAGATGCGGGATGCAGGGATTCCGATCTGGGGTGAAATTGAACTGGCATATGTCCTTGGTAAAGGGGATGTGCTGGCGATCACCGGAACAAATGGAAAGACGACCACGACAGCACTGCTTGGTGCAATCATGAAAAATTTCCGGGAAAGCACATTTGTTGTAGGCAATATCGGCAATCCTTACACGAGCGTTGTGCGGGAGACAAAGGATGATTCTGTTATTGTGGCAGAGATGAGCAGTTTTCAGCTTGAGACGATTCACACATTCTGTCCCAAAGTCAGTGCGATCTTGAATATCACGCCGGATCATCTGAACCGCCATCACACGATGGAAGCTTATATCGAAGCCAAAGAGCAGATTGCAAAAAACCAGACAGAAGAAGATGTCTGTGTTTTGAATTATGAGGATGATGTGACCAGAAAATTCGGAGAAAGAGTCAAAGCGCAGGTGATTTATTTTTCCAGCCGCCGCAGACTGGAAAAAGGAATTTATCTGGAAGATGGCAATATCATCTATTGCAGAGAAAATCCGGAGAAAGTCTGTCATGTGGATGAATTAAAACTGCTTGGAATGCATAATTATGAAAATGTAATGGCAGCTGTGGCTATGGCGGCAGCGTATCACGTTCCGATGGAGATCATCCGTAAGACCATTCGGGAATTTACGGCAGTGGAACATCGGATCGAGTTTGTGGCAGAAAAGAACGGGGTTGCATATTACAACGACTCCAAAGGCACAAATCCGGATGCCGCGATCAAAGGAATCCAGGCAATGAACAGGCCTACATTTTTGATCGGCGGAGGATATGACAAGGATTCTTCTTATGATGAGTGGATTCAGTCTTTTGACGGTAAGGTAAAAAAACTGGTGCTTCTCGGAGCGACAAAAGAGAAGATCAATGAGACGGCAAAAAGGCTGGGATTTACAGATACGATTCTTGCAGATACGTTTGAAGAGGCGGTCAATATCTGTGTAGAACAGGCAGAACCCGGAGATGCAGTTCTTTTGTCTCCGGCGTGTGCAAGCTGGGGAATGTTTAAGAATTATGAAGAACGCGGAGATAAATTCAAAGAACTTGTAAATCAATTATAAGGAGTGGATCTGCATTGAAGCATCCGGCAAAAAAGCAGCGGTATGATTATACTCTGCTTGTGGTGGTATTGCTCCTGGTCGGGATTGGTCTGATACTGCTATACAGTACCAGCGCCTATAATGGCCGGGTAAAGTTCCATGATTCTTTTTACTATTTGAAAAAGCAGGGATTTGCGACAGCGTTGGGACTGGCAGGCATGTTTATTGTGGCAGGGATCGACTATCACAGGTGGATTCCTTTTGCAAAGCTTGGATATGTCACTGCAATCGTTCTGTCTGTAGCAGTCATGTTTATAGGAGATGAGTACAATGGGTCCAAAAGATGGCTTTCTTTGGGACCCATTTCTTTTCAGCCGTCTGAGTTTGCGAAAGTGGCAGTCATTTTATATTTGTCCTGCGTAATCTCAAACCAGGCAAGAAAGATGGAAAAATTTACAACACTTGTCAAAGTTATGCTGCCAGTTCTTCCTGTGGTAGGCCTGGTAGGTGCAAGTAATCTAAGTACGGCCATTATTATCCTGGGAATTGCGGCAGCACTTGTTTTTGTGGCAAGTCCGAAGTATGCCCAGTTTCTTGGAATGGGTGCGGCAGCGGCAGGGTTTATGGGGATATTTCTGGCACTGGAAAGTTATCGTCTGGAGAGACTTGCAATCTGGAGAAATCCGGAAAAGTATGAAAAAGGGTACCAGACACTGCAGGGACTTTATGCCATCGGTTCCGGAGGGCTGTTTGGAAGAGGGCTTGGAAAAAGCGTACAGAAGTTGGGATTTCTGCCGGAAGCCCAGAATGATATGATTTTTTCTATCATCTGTGAAGAACTGGGACTGGTCGGAGCAAGCCTGATCATTTTATTGTTTCTGATTCTGATCTGGCGCTTTTTTGTGATCGCAACACATGCGAAGGATCTGACCGGTGCCTTGATCGCAACAGGAGCGATGGCGCATATGATGATTCAGGTGATCTTGAATATTGCGGTTGTGACGAACAGTATTCCCAATACCGGGATCACGCTCCCCTTTATCAGCTATGGGGGAACTTCGGTGGTATTTCTGCTGTTGGAAATGGGGCTTGTGTTAAGTGTGTCTAATTTGGTAGAATAAGCAGAGAAAGAAAAGGAGGAAGCCTTATGAAACAAAAGAAAAAGAAGATTCGAATGGCGGCACTGATTACAGTCCTGTCGGTACTTGTGTTATTTTTTGCGGTATTTCTTCTGTTTCAGACAAGGAAGATCGAGGTGACCGGAAACCAGTACTGTCAGGACGAAGAACTGGTAAAATGGGTTCAAAAAGACAAGTATGCATTCAACTCCATCTATATCTGGTGGAAGTATAATTATGGAGATGTGACAAAGCCGGCAGCGATCGAATCCGTGAAAGTTTCAATTAAAAACCCATGGACGGTCGTGATGAAGGTAAAAGAGAAGGAGTTTCTTGGTTATTTTGATTACCAGGGAGAGTTTTTGTATTTTGATGAGGACGGAACAGCTGCGTTAAAGACAACGGAAGTGATTCCCGGGGCGCCGTTTATCGAGGGATTGGAGCTTAATACCAAAAAAGTGAAAATGAACAAAAAACTCCCGGTCACAGATCAGGATATTTTTGAACGTATCGTGGAGGTGACAAGACTTTCCAACAAATATGAACTTTCTTCCGACCGGCTTACCTGCAGTGACGGGGGAGTCAATCTGATTTTCGGAGTGGTCACAGTGCAGCTGGGAAAAGGAAACTATGAGATGAAGATCGCACAGATTTCGCCGATCCTTGAGAAGCTTAATGAAAAGTTTGCGGGGCAGGCAGGTGTACTGCACCTGGAGAATTATGAAACGTCCGGTACTTCCGTGCGTTTTGTACCGGAGAAAGCAGCGGAAACAGAAGCAGATGAGGGCCAGGACGCCGGACAGACGGACGAAAATCAGTCAGGAGAATCTGAAGCTGCACAGACGGATCAGACATCTGCAGCAGGAACCGGTGAAGGAGAAACAACTGAATAAAAAAAACATAAAATACACAAAAATCTATTGATTATTTGCGTGAAAGACTATATTATATACTTATTGAATTCTATTGTTCATACATATTTATGATGGGATGTATAAAATAAGTTGATAGGACGACGAAGGAGGAACTACCCTTGTTAGAGATTAAGACAAACGAATCAGAAGCAGCTGCAAGAATTATTGTTGTCGGAGTCGGCGGAGGCGGTAACAACGCGGTAAACCGTATGATCGATGAGCAGATTGCAGGTGTAGAATTTATAGCAGTGAATACAGATAAACAGGCACTGCAGTTATGCAAAGCACCAACATTGATGCAGATTGGCGAGAAGCTTACAAAAGGACTTGGTGCGGGAGCACAGCCTGAAGTAGGTGAGAAAGCAGCAGAGGAGAGTGCAGAAGAGATTTCCGCAGCACTCAAAGGCGCTGACATGGTATTTGTCACCTGTGGTATGGGTGGTGGAACCGGAACAGGAGCAGCTCCTGTAGTCGCACGTATCGCAAAAGAGCAGGGCGCACTGACAGTTGCAGTTGTGACAAAGCCGTTCCGTTTTGAATCACGTACAAGAATGGCGAATGCACTGGCTGGTATTGATAAATTAAAAGAGAATGTAGACACGATGATCGTGATTCCGAATGATAAACTTCTGGAAGTAGTAGATCGCAGAACGACAATGCCGGAAGCATTGAAGAAAGCGGATGAGGTTCTCCAGCAGGGTATTCAGGGTATCACAGACCTGATCAACGTACCTTCTCTGATTAACCTTGACTTTGCAGATATTCAGACAGTTATGAAGGATAAGGGAATCGCACACATCGGTATCGGTGAGGGACGCGGTGATGACAAGGCTCTGGAGGCAGTAAAACAGGCTGTTGCCAGTCCGCTGCTTGAGACAACGATTCAGGGAGCATCACACGTTATCATTAATATTTCCGGTGATATCACTCTGATGGATGCATCTGATGCTGCTGATTATGTACAGGAACTTGCAGGAGAGAATGCAAATATTATCTTCGGTGCGATGTATGATGATACAAGATCTGATGAAGCTACAATTACAGTTATTGCAACAGGACTTCACAATGTGGGTGGAAGTGCATCCAAGTTAAAAGCAAGACTGGAAGGACAGCAGAAGATGGGATCTATTCTTCCAAATGCGGACAAGTTTGCAAGAACACCGGCAGCAGAGTACGGTGCAGGAAGAACAACAACAGGAAATTCCACAATCCCGACCCTTCAGGGACAGGGAAGAGTGCCTTCAAGCACAGTAAAAGAGCAGTCCATTAAGATTCCGGATTTCTTTAAAAAATAATAAAGTCAGTTTGGGACAGGTTTCGACAAGAGACCTGTCCTTTTTTCCTTTTCACACGATTGTTGTCGAAATAAAGTCTGTTTCTCTGTCAGTTTCTGACAAATTTTCAAAATGATTCTGATTATAATAAATCTTGTTTGAGTGCCAAATCGATTTAGTACCAACGAGAAAGAGGGTGGAACATGTACTATGAAGTATACATAGATGTCATGTTTTTGGTGAATTTTATGATGGACGTCCTTATCCTGTTTTCTGTAAAAGCCTTGATGAAGATGCCGGGCAGTACGAAAAGAGTGATTGCAGGCGGTCTGGTCGGATCAGGACTTTCCTGTCTGGTGGTAATTTTGCGGCTGCCCGTGGGAATCACAATGGCAGTGCTTCATATGCTTGTCAGCAGCGGGATGGTGGTATGCGGTCTTAAAATTCGCAGCTTTTCGGAATTTTTAAAGTGTTATATTTTATTGTATTTTGTTTCCGTTTTGATTGGCGGGATTCTGGGAATGTTAAAACCCTATGTGAAATACACAAGTCTCTATTTTGCTGTTGTGATTGGCTGCTATTACACAATCCGCGCGATCTGGGAGTTTTTGTGCCGGCTTCAGAAGGAGGAACTCAAGATTTGCCGGATCATCTTGTATCAGGAAGGAAGCTGCTGTGAGATACGCGGGCTTTGGGATACCGGAAATGTGTTGAAAGATCCGCTGAGTGAAAAGCCGGTATGTATTTTAGAGCAAAGCACAATAGAAAAGCTGACCGGAGAAAAGGAAAACTTGAAAGGGTTTCATCTGATTCCATATCGGACAGTAGGAAAAAGTGGTGTCATGCCGGTATTTGAATTAGAGAAAATGTATATTGTACAGAAAAAACAGTGGATTTATCGTCCGCTGGTCGGGATATGTGAAGAACAGATATCAGAACAAGGGATGTATCAAATGATCATCAACCCTGAAATATTAGGAGGAATAAAAAATGGTTGTAAAAGTAGCAATGCCGCAGCAGTTTAAATTAAAAGTAGTACCCAGTCTGAAAGGGCTGCTGTTTCCGAATCAGAAAGAGGTTCATTACATCGGGGGGTCTGAAGTGCTGCCGCCTCCGTTGGAGACAGAACGAGAAACAGAGGTGATCAGAAGACTCGGATCAGAATATGATCAGGAAGCAAAAAAAATGTTAATTGAGCACAATTTGCGTCTGGTCGTGTACATAGCAAAAAAATTTGATAATACCGGAGTGGGAGTAGAAGATCTGATCTCGATCGGAACAATCGGTCTGATCAAAGCAATCAACACATTCAATCCAACCAAAAAGATCAAGCTTGCGACCTATGCATCCCGATGTATTGAAAATGAAATCCTGATGTATCTGCGAAGAAACAGTAAGACTAAAATGGAAGTTTCCATTGATGAGCCTTTAAACGTGGATTGGGACGGCAATGAACTGCTGTTGTCTGATATCCTCGGAACAGAGGAGGATACCATCTATCGTGATCTGGAAACGGAAGCGGAGAGAAAGCTTCTGGTGCGTGCCATCAACCAGTTGTCCAGCAGAGAAAAGCTGATTGTCAAGATGCGTTTTGGTCTGGATAATCCTGATGGAATCGAAAAAACTCAGAAAGAAGTAGCAGATTTACTGGGAATTTCACAGTCATACATTTCCCGTCTGGAGAAAAAGATCATGCAGAGATTGAAGCGGGAAATCGTGCGTTATGAATAAATTAGAAGAATCCTCAAAAAGTGCTTTCACTCCGTAAAAAAGGTGTTATAATGAGAAAAAAGGGTGGTGAAGCTATATGAAACTTACATTTATAGGAGCAGCCCATGAGGTGACCGGAAGTTGTCATTTGCTGCAGGCAGCGGGGAAAAATATTTTAATTGACTGTGGTATGGAGCAGGGACCGGACCTGTATGAAAACCCGGGACTTCCCATTGCAGCGGGAGAAGTGGACTATGTATTTTTGACACATGCACACATCGATCATTCAGGTCTTTTGCCCCTTTTGTGCAAGAATGGATTTAAAGGGCAGATATTGACCACATTTGCCACAGCGGATTTATGTAACATTATGCTTCGTGACAGCGCGCATATTCAGGAATTTGAAGCTGAATGGCGCAACCGGAAGGGAAGACGTGCCGGAGTGCCGGAGTTTGAGCCGCTTTACGTGATGGCAGATGCAGAGGCTGCGATCAATCTTTTCGTTCCATGTGGATATGGAGAACGGCTTCATATTTGCGATGGGGTGGAAATCCGGTTTACAGATGTCGGCCATTTGCTTGGTTCGGCAAGTATTGAGGTCTGGATTACCGAAGGTGAGATTAGCAGGAAGATCGTATTTTCAGGAGATGTGGGGAATGCGGATCAGCCGATCATCAAAGATCCAAGGTGTACGGATACCGCAGATTATGTGGTAGTGGAATCCACCTATGGAAACCGGGTACATTCTTCGGAGAAGATAGATTATGTTTCTGAATTTACGAGAATTTTGAAAGAAACTTTTGATGCAGGCGGTAATGTCGTGATCCCGTCATTTGCAGTGGGACGTACGCAGGAGATGCTGTATTTCATCCGGGAGATCAAAGAACATGGACTTTTGCCGGAATATTCTGATTTTGAGGTATATCTGGACAGTCCACTGGCAATTGAAGCGACCAAAGTGTTTACAAAAAATATGCGGGAATGCTTCGATGAAGAAGCAATCAAACTGGTGGATGAGGGGATCAATCCTCTGGTATTTCCGGGGTTGAAGACATCCGTTACAAGTGATGATTCGAAACTGATTAATTTTATCGAAAAGCCGAAAGTAATTATTTCTGCATCGGGTATGTGTGACGCAGGACGGATCCGTCATCATTTGAAACACAATTTGTGGAGAAAAGAATGTACGATTCTGTTTGTGGGATATCAGGCGAACGGGACATTAGGAAGGCGGCTTCTGGAAGGTGAGAAGAATATCAAGCTGTTTGGAGAGCCGATCGAGGTTCATGCCAGAATTGAAAGTCTTCACGGAATCAGTGGCCATGCAGATATGAATGGTCTGATAGCATGGCTGAAAGGATTTAAGACACCGCTTGAGCATGTATTTGTGGTGCATGGCGAAGACACTGTGACAGAAGAATTTGCGCAGAAAGTAGAAGAGACGCTTGGATGTCCGGCGTGGGCGCCATTCCCGAACGGGGAAGTCGATCTGGCTGCGAATGAGATCTTAAACGAAGGTGTGCGGATTGTCGTGAAAGGCAAGAAGCCATCCCAGAAGAAAGCAGACGCTGCATTTGAGCGTCTTATCGCAGCCGGAAGAAGACTTTTGGATGTTATTTACAGACGAGAGGGAATTCCGAATAAAGACAAAGCAAAATTTGAAAGTCAGATCAATAATCTTGCTGATAAATGGGATCGTTGGGAATAGTGAGAAAGAGAAGATCACGGATGGGAGAAATCTCATCCGTGGTTTTTTGTGAGAAAAAATGAGGCTTGTTAATGACTCTGAATACGTGAAATGGTACAATGAAGATAGGAGGCAAAAGATATGAAAGGAAGTCTGGTACCATGTGGTCATACATTTAGTGATTTCCAGATTTATGATGAGAAGACTGCAAAGGAAGAATGTATCAAAATGGTTAGAAATATTATGGAATATTGGAAAGCAGAGGCGGCAAGAATTGAACAGGAACAAATTTTATAAAAAGAAAGTTCTTTTTGAAATTTAGAAATGCACATTGCTTTTTCTTTGTATGGGACTGTCAAATTTAAGACTTTGATTTGTCGAATGAGAGACTAAATAATTAGAAGGAGGCAAAGGCATGACGGCATATGTGTTTTTTATGATTTTCTGCAGTCTGATCGGTGTGGCAGTAGGAGCAATCGCAGTATTTGGCATTTTTGCCATTCGGCGGGCAATCAGAAACAAAAAGCAGGAAAAAGAGTCAGAAAAGAAATAAAATGAAGAAGAGGGCATAGAGGGATACGTGAGCTTGTCAAGGAGTAAAACTTTTTTTATTTTCCGTAAAACCGCATAGACTGCCTGCAGATGGTGAATTCTTTTAATTAGAAACAGGACAGGAGGATTCACAAATGGCAGGAAATAAAGTGGAATTATGCGGGGTAAACACAGCGAAGCTCCCGCTTTTGAAAGAAGAGGAAAAGGAAGAGCTTCTTGCAAGGATTAAGGAGGGGGACGAAGACGCAAGAGAACAGTATATCAAGGGTAATTTAAGACTGGTACTCAGTGTGATCAAACGGTTTTCATCCAGCAGTGAAAATGCCGATGATCTGTTTCAGATCGGCTGTGTGGGACTGATGAAAGCAGTCGATCATTTTGACCCCTCAAGACTGGTGAAGTTTTCGACGTATGCAGTTCCGATGATCATCGGTGAGATCAGACGATATCTGCGGGACAATAATTCTATCCGTGTGAGCCGTTCTCTGCGTGATACGGCATATAAAGCAATCTACGCCAAAGAAGGATTTGTGAAGAAATATTCCAAAGAGCCTACTGTGCAGGAAATTGCTGAGGAGATTGGAATATCCAAGGAAGATATCGTGTTTGCACTGGATGCAATCCAGATGCCGGTCAGTCTTCATGAACCGGTATACAGCGACGGAGGCGATACGCTGTACATCATGGATCAGGTGAGTGATAAAAAAAACCGGGAAGAAAACTGGGTAGAAGAGTTGTCGCTGGAGGCGGCGATGGAACGTCTCAATGAACGGGAACGTTTCATCATCCAGCTTCGATTTTTTGAAGGAAAGACACAGATGGAGGTAGCGGAACAGATTCAGATTTCGCAGGCGCAGGTGAGCCGGCTGGAAAAAAATGCATTGAAAATAATGAAACAATATCTTCTGGGATAAAATTTCTCACTAAAATAGCATAAAAATGATTTTACGGTTGAAATTTCCAGAACTTCATACTATGATAAACACGTAGAATAGATGGAGGAGATGGAGACGATGATGTATAAGAGCTGTATTTTTGACTTGGATGGAACACTGACCGATACGCTGGACTCTCTTACATTTTCTGTGAATCTGACCATGAAAGAGATGGGACTGCCAGAGATTACAAGAGATCAGTGCCGGATGTTTGTGGGAAACGGAAGCAGAGTTCTTCTGGAAAAAGCACTGCGTGCCGCGTCAGAAGAAGCTTTAGAGAGGCTGGAGGAAGCGATGGAAATATATGGGAGAGTCTTCAATGAGAATTGTATGTATCATGTGGCTCCCTACGAAGGAATCGTGCAGCTTTTGGGTACATTAAAAGAGCAGGGAATCAGATGCGCTGTTCTTTCCAATAAACCGGACAGACAGGCGGTTCATGTTGTGGAAACTGTATTTGGAAAAGATCTCTTTTTTAAAGTGCAGGGACAGAAGGAAGGCGTGCCGAGAAAGCCGGATCCGACAGCAGTCCTTCAGATTGCAGGGGAGATGGGAGCGACTCCTGAAGAGACCATCTATATCGGAGACTCCGAGGTAGATATCAGGACCGGACATGCAGCCGGGATGCGCACGATAGGCGTTTCCTGGGGATTTCGAAGCAGAGCGGTCTTAAAGGAAGCGAATGCAGCGTATATCGTGGATACGGCGCAGGAGCTTCTGGAACTGATATCCGCATGGGAAGAGAAAAAAGGGAGGTAACGGAGCATGAATGAATACGATGAGGAATGTCTGCTTACGTTTCTGAAAAAACAATCGCAGCTTTTTGACGAGCCGGTGGCAGAGACAATGGAAGAGGCAGAGGCTTTTCTGGAAGACTGTATGGCGGTCGTAGTAGATTCTCTGGATGAAGTAAGAGAATATTTTGAGGAGAGCGGTGCAGACGTGGAGAATATGGATGCGGAAGAACTCGAAGAGGCATCTGAAGTATTCCCGCTTTCAGGTGGACGCTATCTGATCGTGGAAGGGTAAAAGACAATCAAAGATATGCAGGAAGCCGCAGTTTTGTTGACTGCGGCTTTTTCTACGGCCTGCCGAATGGCATTTAGAATGATCTGAGAAGTATAAGGCGCGTCATCGGACAATTCCACGGCGTCCAGTGACTGAGTGTCATAAATCTGGTCGGCAATTTCTTCGATCGCAGGCTGGATCAGAGGAAACATTGTAGTCACGGTTTCATCCAGGTTGGCAAACCGGATGGAATTGATCCTGGAGCTGTCCACAGATACTTCCACTTCCAGATTTGTGTTGTTCAGTGTGAGGGTGGATGTGTAAGTACCAGGTGTATACTGTTTGTGAGATGTTTGCTTTTTGTCTGTATGTCCGGGACCAAACATGACGAAAAGCAGCACGATCAGAAGAATACAAAGGAGCGCGAACACAGCAGTATAGATGAGCTCCTTTGTGTGAAGGACAACGATTTTTGTTTTGGAATCCATAAGAATAATCCCCCTTGTTTTTTATCATTTTATGAGGCATATCCGGAAAATATTCCCGTCTTTTGCGTGACAAAAGCCGGGGAATCCTGTAAAATAGGTAACGCAGTTTAAAAGGACAGATTGGAAAAAGAAGAGGTGGACAACTATGTTTATCATTGTAGGACTTGGAAATCCGACACCAGAATATGAGGGAACGAGACACAATGTCGGATTTGAAGTAATAGATGCACTGGCACGAAAATATAATATTGATGTAGATACGAAAAAACACAGAGCTTATATCGGAAAAGGAATGATTGAGGGGCAGAAGGTAATCCTGGCAAAACCTCAGACTTATATGAATCTGAGCGGGGAAAGCGTCAGAAGTCTTCTGGACTATTATAAAGTGGACGAAGAGCAGGAGCTTCTTGTCATTTATGACGATATCAGCCTGGGAGTGGGGCAGATAAGGATTCGGGCGAAAGGAAGTGCCGGAGGGCATAACGGGATCAAAAATATCATTGCCCATTTGGGTGGACAGGTATTTCCCCGTATTAAAGTAGGTGTGGGAGAAAAACCGCCGAAATGGGATCTGGCTGATTATGTGCTGGGACATTTTTCAAAAGAAGAACAGGAACAGATGGAAGAGGGATATGAACATGCAGTTTGTGCAGTGAAGGAGATTGTGACAGGCAATATCGAGGCTGCAATGAACGAGTATAATCGGAAAAAGAAGGAAAAATAAAATGATGCAGGCTTTTATCGCACCGCTTGCGGGACTTGCAGAATATCAGGAGATTTTACAGAAGCGAAGGAAAGAAAAGGGGATTCTGCAGATCGCAGGCTGTGTCAATTCACAAAAAACACATTTGATGTATGCGCTTGGCGATGGTTTTTCTTACAAGATCATCGTTTTTTCCAGTGAAGAAAAAGCGCAGAAGGCATATGAAGAATATCGCTTTTTAGATTCCGGGGTATTGTATTATCCGGCAAGAGATTTGTTGTTTTACCATGCGGATATCAAAGGAAATTATCTGATGAAGCAGCGGATGGAAGTGATCCGCAGTATGGTGACAAGACAAAAGAATCAGGAGATTACAGTGATCACGACTATGGATGCTTTTCTGGACGGGCTTTCTCCGGCAGAGGAGATCGTTTCGAAGCGGATTCAGATCTCATCCGGAGATACTGTTGATTTTACTAAGCTTCAGGAGAGACTTTCCTGCCTTGGGTATGCGCGGGAAGTACAGATTGAAGGACCGGGACAGTTTGCAGTGCGCGGCGGGATCCTGGATATTTTTCCGCTTACAGAAGAGGTTCCGGTGCGTGTGGAGCTCTGGGGCGATGAGGTAGATTCGATCCGGACATTTGACGTAGAAAGTCAGCGTTCGATTGAAAACCTGCAGGAAATTGAGATTTATCCGGCAGCAGAACTGCAGAGTCAGAAGAAGCAGTCTTTTCTGGAGTATTTTCCGACAGAAGAGTCGATCCTGTTTCTGGATGAGCCGCAGAGGCTGATTGAAAAAGCAAATGAGATTGAAGAGGAATTTCAGGAGAGCGTCCGCAAGCGGGAAGAGGCCGGGCTGGAAGAAACGCAGGAGCTTACGGTATATCCGGTGCTGGAAATCTTAAACCGGATCAATCAGTTTTACGGAGTGGCATTTACCGCGCTGGAAGGAAAATGCAGGGGGTTAAAGATCCGGGAAACAGATTATATTCAGACGAAGGGTGTCAATCCGTATAACAACAGTTTTGAGATGCTCACAAGGGATTTGAAGCGGCTGAAAAGAAATCAGTACCGGGTGATCTTGCTGTCCGGTTCCAGGACAAGAGCAAAGCGCCTGGCGGAAGATCTGAGGGATTATGATCTGAGCAGTTTCTACAGCGAAGATATGGATCGTGAAGTGCAGCCGGGGGAAATTATGGTGGCATACGGGCATGTGACACAGGGATATGAATATCCGATGCTGAAATTCATGGTGATCTCTGAAACAGATATTTTTGGCAGACAGAAGAAAAAGAAGCGCAGAAAACTATATGAAGGACAGAAAATCCAAAGTTTCTCCGAATTAAAGGTTGGAGATTATGTGGTACATGAAAATCATGGTCTGGGTATCTATCAGGGAATTGAAAAGATTGAAGTAGATAAGATCACCAAAGATTATATGAAAATTTCTTATGCGGGAGGAAGCAGCCTGTATATTCTTGCAACGCAGCTGGATCTGATCCAGAAGTATGCAGGAGCAGATGCAAAAAAGCCAAAGCTGAACAAGCTGGGAAGTAACCAGTGGACGAAAACAAAGAATCAGGTGCGCGGGGCAGTCAGACAGATTGCCAGGGATCTGGTGGAGCTGTATGCGGCAAGGCAGCAGGAGAATGGATATCAGTATGAACCGGATACGGTCTGGCAGAAGGAATTTGAAGAAATGTTCCCGTTTGAGGAGACCGATGACCAGCTGCAGGCGATCGCCGATACCAAGCAGGACATGGAGAGCAAAAAGATCATGGACCGCCTGATCTGCGGAGACGTTGGATACGGAAAGACGGAAATTGCGATCCGGGCTGCATTTAAGGCGATCCAGGACGGAAAACAGGTGGTATATCTGGTGCCGACAACGATTCTGGCACAGCAGCATTACAACACGTTTGTGCAGAGGATGAAAGAATTTCCGGTGCGTGTGGATTTGCTCTGCCGGTTTCGGACGCCTGCCCAACAGAAGAAGACAACAGAAGATCTGAAAAAAGGACTGGTGGATATTCTGATCGGGACGCATCGTGTTTTGTCAAAGGATGTGGAATTTAAGGATCTGGGACTTTTGATCATAGATGAAGAGCAGCGATTTGGCGTGACACACAAAGAGAAGATTAAAAAACTGCGGGAAAATGTGGATGTACTGACGCTGACTGCCACGCCTATTCCGCGGACACTGCATATGAGTTTGATTGGAATCCGCGATATGAGTGTGCTGGAAGAGGCGCCGATGGATCGGATGCCGATCCAGACATATGTGATGGAGTACAATGATGAGATGGTCCGTGAAGCTATTCAAAGAGAACTGGATCGGGACGGACAGGTGTATTATGTATATAACCGGGTAAGTGATATTGCGGAAATTGCAGATCATGTGCAGAAACTTGTTCCGGACGCGACAGTGGCGTTTGCTCACGGGCAGATGGCGGAGCATGAGCTGGAAAATATCATGTATGATTTCATCAACGGAGACATTGATGTGCTGGTGTCAACAACGATTATTGAGACCGGACTGGATATTTCCAATGCCAATACGATGATCATCCATGATGCAGATCGTCTGGGACTTTCTCAAATGTACCAGCTGCGGGGGCGTGTGGGAAGATCCAATCGGATGGCGTATGCATTTCTCCTGTACCGAAGAGACAAGCTGCTAAAGGAAGTGGCGGAAAAAAGACTGGCGGCAATCCGGGAGTTTACAGATCTTGGTTCCGGATTTAAAATTGCGATGCGGGATCTGGAAATTCGTGGGGCAGGAAATCTTCTGGGTGCAGAACAGCATGGGCATATGGAGGCTGTCGGATATGATCTGTACTGCAAGATGCTCAATGAAGCGGTAAAACAGTTAAAAGGCGGAACCGAGGAGGAAATCTATACGACCGTGATGGATCTGAATGTGGATGCGTATATCCCGAATTCCTATATTCCGAACGAATATCAGAAGCTGGATATTTACAAGCGGATCGCGGGAATTGAAGATGAGGAAGAGATGGATGATATGCTGGAGGAGCTTATCGACCGGTTCGGGGATGTACCAAGAAAGGTACAGCAGCTTCTTCAGATCGCAGGTCTTAAAGCGCTTGCACATTCAGCTTATGTGACGGCAGTGGAACAAAAAGGAGAAGAATTCCGGTTTACCATGTATGAAAAAGCGAAGGTCAATCCGCAGAAAATTCCTCCGTTGATTCAGAGCTACCGGGGAAATCTGGTGTTTAAGGCGGAGGCAGTGCCGTATTTTGTCTATTATAAAAAGGGTAGAAATAAAAAGGAAAAGGATGAAACGGTTCTGGAACTTGTGAAAAAGCTCTTAAATGATATAAAGAGCTTGTTAGAGGAGAAAAAAGACGTTATAATGAAATAATTAGGTACAATTAGAGGAGGAATTTATGGTTGGATTGAAAAAAAGAGGTGTGATCACCGCAGTTGCCGGTATTTTAGCGGCGGTTACGATAACAGGATGCAGTGCTGCCCCTGATAATGATGCTACAGTAGTAACGGTCGGAACAGAGAAGGTTTCGTATGGTGTTGCTAATTTTTATGCGCGTATGCAGCAGGCGCAGTATGAGTCGTTTTATGCAGGCCTGATGGGGATGAGTGCGGACACAATGTGGAGCCAGGAAGTGGAAGAAGGCAAGACATATGAGGAGAATATGAAAGACAGTATTTTAGAGTCTCTGGAAAATATGTATCTTGTAAAACAGCATGCTTCTGAATATAAAGTGGAGTTGACAGACGAAGAAAAGAAGAAGATCGACAAAGCCGCAGAGGAGTTTGTGGAAGACAACACATTGGAGGACAAAGAAGTTGTGTCCGGATATAAAAAATATGTCAAAGAATATCTGGAACTTGCTACGATTCAGCAGAAGATGGATGCACCAATGAAAGAGGGCGTGGATGAAAATGTTTCAGATGAGGATGCAGCACAAAAGAAGATCGAGTATGTCCAGTTCTCTTATACGAAGAAGGATGATTCCGGACAGTCTGTTCAGATGACTGACGATGAAAAGAAGGCAGAAAAAGAAAAGGCACAGACCTTTCTGGATACAGTCAGCGCAGATCCGGACAAGGACATGAATGCAGCAGCTGCTTCGGCAGAAAAAGAAGTGCAGACGGCGACATTTGATTCTGAGTCCAGCACACTGAACGCAGATCTTTTAAAGGCGGCAGATGCGCTGGAAAATGTAGGGGACGTGACAAGCCTGATTGAGACAGACGATGGAATCTATGTGGCGAAGCTGACAAGCAAGCTGGATCGTGAGGCAACAGATCAGAAGAAAAAAGAAATCGTAGAAGAGCGCAAGCAGAAACAGTATGAAGATCAGGTGGAAACATGGCGCAAAGAGACTGACATCAAGGTAGACAAAAAAGAATGGAAAAAAGTAGACTTTGAAGATCAGGGTGTGAATGTAAAACAGACAACGACTGATTCAGAAAAATAGAATGTAGGAAAAAGGAGAAGAAATCCTGAAAAAGTGAGGGGGTTCTTCTCCTTTTTATTTGCGCCGTCGGAAAATCTGTATAAGAACAATCAGCAATAAAAGGGCGGACAGACTGTATCCGAGGAAACTGATCCAAGGGAGTCCAAACCACTTTGGAATGCTGTAAATGTCCGAGGCAAGACCTGATCCGATAAACAGGGCAGCAGAAAGAATCGTCAAAAGCACCCGGTTTGTAATGGAATAAACATCACGGCGGAAATGCTCGCCATCAGAAAGCTGCAGGTTGACTTGTGCCTGCCCGTTTTTTGTAATGTTCAAAAGATCAGAAAGCTGGGCAGGGATGTTGAGGGATTTGTCCAGTGAAGTATAAACCTGGCGTCCCTTATGTTTTAAAATGTGCCTTGCATCCAGCTCATGGATCAGCAGATTGGACATATGTACAGATAAAATCCGCAACAGATTTACATCCGGAGCACATGCACTTAAAGTTCCTTCGATCGTGATCATGCTTCGCGCAAGCAGTGTGACATCCGGGGTAATTGCAAGCCGGTGATCCTTGACCAGCTGCAGGAGCCGTTCGATCAGATCGCCAAGCCGCATGGTGCCGAAGTCCATGGAAACATACTTGCTGACAATATCATCAATATCCGTGTACAGGCGGGCATGGTTGACACGCTCCTGAGGTTCGGCAAACGCGAGTAATACGTTTTTCAGAGAATAAATATCATTCTCAAGAAGTGCCGTGATCGCTTTGCGAAGCAGCAGCTTGGTGTTGGAAGACAGATGTCCTGCCATTCCGAGATCCAGCCATGCAATCTGCCCTTTGCTGATCCAGAGATTTCCAGGATGCGGATCCGCATGGAAAAATCCATCCTCCAAAATCTGTTTGCAGTAGTTTTCCGCTGTCTTTTCGCCAATTTCAGTCATGTCGTAGCCAAGACTTTTTAGTTCCTCTATATGATCGATCTGGATTCCGTCGATATAGTCCATGACAAGAAGTCTTGGAGTCGTCAGTTCGTGATACACCACGGGGCAGGTCGTATAGGCGATTTCTTTTTGGTTGGCGTAAAACAGATCTAGATTGGCGGCCTCTTTTTCAAAGTCAATCTCTTCTCTGGTAGTCTCCCAGAGTTCATCTAAAATCGTATGAAAGTCGATCAGATTTTTAGTTCCCAGTGTCAGTTTTAAAATACCGGAAGCTTTTTTTAAAAGCCGGATATCATTTTCCATCGTCTTTTGGATGGCCGGTCGCTGTACCTTTAAAACAACCTTTGTTCCGTCTTTTAGCTGTGCGGGATGTACCTGTGCAATGGAAGCAGAGCCAAGCGGAGTCTGTTCGATGGAAGAAAAAATGTCAGAGACAGGTCGCTGTAATTCGGATTCAATGATTGAGACTGCAGTCTCATATGGCATGGGGATCACATCGGTACGAAGCCTTGTCAGCTCCTGACAGTATACTTCCGGGAGCATATCGGAACGCATGGACATGATCTGCCCCAGCTTGACATAAGTAGGGCCCAGATCTTCCAGAATCTCGCGGAGCTTGACCGGTGTCAGACCCGAGGTCAGATGGTGTTTTTTTAAAACTTTTAAAATCTCGTTCAGCCGCCTGCCGGAGGCGGCTGAATCTTCTTCCGTGTATGATGGATACCGGGAAGGATCCATTGTTTTTTGTTCTTTATTCATTCTGATTCTTCGGGTGTCCTTTCATCGGAGGTAATATCTGGATCTTCAGGCTGTTCTTTTCTTGCTTCTTCTGTCTGGGCAATCTTTTCTTTCAGAGCGTTTAATTCCTCTTCGGTCATCTGATCGACAGAATTCATGGCATCTGTATAATTCCTGGTAACGGTGACAGAAATATGTTCTTTGACTTTTTCTTTTGCTGTATGTTTCAGTTCTTCATTGAGCATTCTGCCCTGTGCAACGGTCAGTTCGCCTTTTTCTACCAGATCATCGATCAGTTCTTTTGCGTTTTCTGCAGTAGAGGCGACAGCACCTACACCTGCTAAAAATACTTTTCTTAATCCTTCTGTGAATTCCATAAAGACCATCCTTTCTTGAAGTACATGATTGTCATTTGTTGTTTTCTTTATTATAGCACGTATCAGGAGGAATGTTTCTTACTTTTTTGTTAAAAATATGAAAAAAAGTAAGAGGGAAAAAGCAAAATATGGTATAATTTTCTATATCAGACAGGGGAGGAAACAGGTGTGGAAAAAGTGAGAGAGAAGGTACTTTTTGCACTGCAGGAAGTACAGAGAGCAGTGATCGGAAAGCAGGAAGTGACAGAGACGGTGATGAAAGCATTTTTGGCGGGTGGGCATGTGCTGGTGGAGGATATTCCGGGACTTGGCAAGACGACCATGGCGATTGCTTTTTCCAGAGCGATCGGACTGCAGAAGCGCAGGGTGCAGTTTACACCGGATGTACTTCCGTCAGACCTGACCGGATTTACCATCTACCAGAAAGAGAGAAATGCGTTTGTATATCATCCGGGAGCCGTGGTCTGCAACCTGCTTCTGGCAGATGAGATCAACCGGGCGTCTCCGAAGACGCAGTCAGCCCTTTTGGAAGTGATGGAAGAGGGGCAGGTGACCGTGGATGGGAAAACCAGGAAGATTGCTCCGCCGTTTCTGGTGATCGCTACGGAAAATCCGTCCGGCTCCGCAGGGACGCAGTTGCTTCCGGAATCTCAGTTGGATCGTTTTATGGTCTGTGTAAAGATGGGATATCCGACAATTCGCGAAGAGATGGAGATTCTGCGAAAAAATGAGAATGGCCGTACGTCAGATGCCGTTCAACAGGTGATGACAAAGGAAGAACTTGAGGAAGCACAGCGGGAGACTGCACAGATTTTTATGCATGAGCGGATTCTGGAATATCTGGTGCAGCTGGCACAGGCTACCAGGGAGCATGAGATGCTGGAGCTGGGGATGAGTCCAAGAGGAACAGTGGCACTTGCAAAGATGGCGAAAGCGGGTGCGTATCTGGCAGGAAGAGAATATGTGGTTCCGGCAGATGTCAGGGGAGTGTTTCGGGAGACTGCACAGCATCGGATCCTGTTAAATACAAGGGCAAGGATCAGCAAAGTAAAACAGAAGGAAGTACTGCAGGAAATTTTGTCCGCAGTAGAATCACCATCATTGAAAAAGCGATAAAAAGGAGCGTATATGGGAAAACGGATGATAACATATCTTCTGGTGCTTGGCGCAGTGGGATATCTGTTTTTGATGTATATTTATCCGGCACTGAGCGGGCTGTTGATTTTTGTGCTTCTGTATCCGGCGGCAGGAATCGTTTATCTTATTTTTGCGGGGAGAGGACTTTCTGCCAGAGTAAAGCGGCTCTCGGATTACGGAGAAAAAGAACAGCAAATGAAAGTCAGTATACAGGTTTGCAGGGAAAGTTCTCTTTGGATCGGAAAGTGCAGGATTCTGCTAGAAATGGAACATGCAGTATCCGGCATCAGACAAAAAGACAGTTTATGGCTTTCTGAAAAGCAGGCAGACTATACATTTGAACCAGACAGGTGCGGAGAGTGGAAGCTGACGATTACAGAAGTGAGAATCTATGATTTTATCGGAATTTTATCTGTGGGTAAAAAGCAGCAGGAAAAGGAGCGATTCACAGTCCTGCCGAAGATCTGTGCAATGCCGGTAGAGATTGGGAGAAGGACGCGGGAATTTCCGGTTGAGCCGGAAACCTATTCCAATGAAAGGGGTGGGCAGGATGCTACGGAAATCTATCAGATCCGGGAGTATCACATTCCGGATCCGGTGCAGATGATCCACTGGAAGATCAGTGCCAAGGCGGGAAAAATGATGGTCAAAGAATCCAGTCATCCTCTTGGATGTGCGGTATGTATCAGACTTTGGCTTTCGGATGCAGCGAAAGATTTCAAAAAGCTGGAGCGTATGATGGAGATTTGTGCTTCACTTTCCAGGACTCTGGTAGAAGAACACTGTATGCACGTTGTGGCATGGTTTGATCAGAAAAACGTCCGTGTTGTGCGATGGCGCGTGAAGGATGAGGAGACGTTTTATGAAATGCTCTGGGAGCTGATGGAAGCAGTCCCTGTAGCGAAACGAGAGGAAGAGCAAAGCGGGTTTGAAGAAGTGTTTCGAACACAGAAATTTTCCAGTGTTCTTGTACTGGATGGCCAGGGGATTCAGGGATGGAATGATACCGGGATTATCCAGGTGTGATATGGGGAGAAGGGGTATGAAAAGAAAAAAGAAGGATTTGAATCAACATAGCTGGAAAGTTCATATCTTACAGTTTCTTACCGTTGGTTTTGCACTGTGGTCCTGGTGGGAGACTGCCGCCGGAGTGAAATTGACGCAGAAATTACCTCAGGATCAGACAGAGAGGTGGATGGCAGTACTTTTGATCACCGGTTTTTTAGGGAGTGTCTGGCTTGGGACAATGCTGGTAAAAAGAAAGAAGCTCCTGCTTTGTATTTCTGCGGTTTTCTATCTTGTACCAGTGATATATGCGGCGGTTTTGACGTATTTCCCGGATCCGAGAGAATGCTGGCTTCAGATGATTGCAGCCGGATTGTATGTGACAGTGCTTACATCGATGTCTTGTAATGTTCTGCAGAATGTCTGCATTGTGGGAATAAGCTTCGTATTTCTGGCATTTTGTTCGGTCCAGCTGGGAGAGCAGATGGAGCCGATGAAAGAAAAAGAAGATGGGGTATATCGGACGACCAGACGATATGTGAAAGAGCATGTAATCCAGAAAGCAGAAGAGACGTGGAATGCATGGAGTGCAGACAGGCAGACAAGAAAAGAAGCACAGACGAAAAAGGAAGAGCAAAAGGAAGAGTCAGAAAAAGAGGAACAAAAAACACAGGCAAAAATCCCGCAGACAGAGCAGAATATGATTCCGGAAGAGACAGGCATGGATTCTTCCGGCGGTATGGAAGATTTGCGGGAGCTGGGCAGCTTTGTCCCCAGGAAGGGTGTGTTGTTCACTGTGACGCAGGAGGAAATGCCGACAGATACGATTTATGTTTCGGAGAAATATGGAAAAGAATATGACGGGGGATCCTGGAGAGAAGGAAGTGCGACGGATCCGGCAAGTGTATATTTGCAGTATCCATCCTCTTTGAAGCAACTTCGCAAATTGTGCAACGAACTGCAGGAAGCAGATTCTTTTGAAGAAGCAGAGCGGTTCGTGGAAGAAACATTAAAACGTCAGGCTGTGTATGATGTAAATCCGGGATCGACACCGTCCGGCGAGGATTTTGCGGAGTATTTTTTGTTTGAAAACCACAAAGGATTTTGTGTGCATTTTGCAACGGCTGCAACCTTGATGTATCGAATGCTGGGGATTCCGGCCAGATTTGCAGAAGGTTATGCCATTCCGGCATCTGCATTTTCACAGCAGGAAAATGGGCAATATGTGGCAGAAGTTGAGGGCAGCATGGGCCATGCCTGGTGTGAAGTCTGGCAGGAGGATACCGGCTGGAAGGTCGAGGATCATACAGGTGCAGCTTCTGCGTTGGAAAATGTGGAGAGGGCAAGAGCATCATCGGATACGTGGCAGCAGATCCGAAAGGCGCTCTTCCAGTGTTTGAAGGTGATCGGCGTTATACTTCTGATGTTCGCGCTGATAATATTGCAAGCGTGGATACGGACTGTGCGGAAACGAAAACGGTGCCGAACGGGATCAATCGATGCAAGGATCCGGTTTGTTTATCAGAGCCTGTACGAGGTTGCAGAGTTTCTGCATCCATCCGGGGAAGATCCATTTTCAATGCAAGGAAAAGAAGCGGTGAAAAAATCTCTTCCGGAACTGGAAGAGGCCGATCTAAACTGGATGTATGACACGATGATGCGCACTATGTTCTATAAAGGCTGTGATATCCGCGATGGAGAACAGATGTATCGTTTGTATGGACAATGCAGAAAAAAAGTAAAACAAGGATTAAACGCCTGGAAAAAGCTGCAGTGGAATGTGATAAAATGTTTTCCATAGATAAAAAACAGATTATGTTTATAAAGAGAAAATGAAGTGACTGTGACAAGTTTTTAGATTTCGTTCATTGCTTTTGCTGAAAGAAACTTGTATACTGGAAACATCTCTGAAAGGAATCCCTTTCAGTTATATCTGAACCGGCAACAGCCGGCATTTCGGATTTTCCCAGTAAAGAAGCAAGAAAAAGCGAATGGAAAACCGGAACGAGGTCTATCATCGAAAAATTAATCGAAAGAATTAGTTATGAAAAGTCCTGTTTCCCGGTAAATTCATTCGGAAAACAGGAGGAATATGAATGGAAAAAGAGAATACAACGCAGTTTCTGATGAGACCGAAAAATGATTTTTGTTTCAAACAGTTGATGGCAGATGCACAAATCCGTCAGGCATTTTTGTCGGCAGTTACGGGGATTCCCTATGAGGAAATCGAAGAGACAACACTGTTGCCACCAGTCTTGAGAAACGGTATAAGGAAGACAAGCTTGGAATTTTGGATGTTCGGATCCAATTGAAAAACAGCGGTCAGGTCGATGTGGAGATGCAGGTGGCAGCGTACGAGTACTGGGCAGAGAGAACTTTATTTTATCTGTCAAAAATGTTTACGGAACAGATTCATGAAGGCGAAGGATATGATGTGCTGGAAAAATGTATCCATATCGGGATTCTGGACTTTGAAATATTCGAAGATACGGATGCATTCTATTCCCGGTTTCACTTATGGGAGGACAGCCGGCATATCAAGTACAGTGACAAGCTGGAATTGCATGTATTGGAATTGCCGAAGCTGGCAAAGCACCAGTATCCGGAGACAGAACTGCTAAGTTGGATGCAATTTATCAATGCAGAGACAGAGGAGGAATTCAAAATGGCAGCAGAGAAAGACCCTTATATTGAGAAGGCCTATGAGAGTCTGGTGCATCTGAGTGCAGATGAGAGGGCACGGTTAGAGTATGAGGCAAGAGAAAAGCAGATCCGGGATCACCAGTTCTTTTCAAGAATCTATAAAGAGACGGGATATAGGCAAGGGGTGAAAGAAGGGGAAGAAAAAGGTAGAGAAAAGGGCAGGATTCAGGAATGTATTGAAATTCTACAGGAGATGGGAGAAACGAAAGAACATGTTTTGCTTCGATTGAAGGAGAAGTTTAAGCTCTCAGATACGGATGCAAATCAATATTTAGAAAAATACTGGAAAGAGTGAATTGATATACAAGAAAAAGCAACATTTCATGTTTTGTTGACATGGAATGTTGCTTTCTTTCATGGTGGAAGTTCTCTGTATATAAATCATACCTGTTTTCGGGCTGATTGTGAAATTTTTTGAAACACTGTCAGCAGTCTTCGATTATCTTCTGGATCCATGATGCAGAAGCGGACAAATTCTCCCTCTAATCCGGTGAAGGAAGAACAGTCCCGGATCATCAGTCCTTCCCGGATACAGGCTTCAAATACGTCAGATGAAGTCAGTCCATCTTTTTGGATCTGTACCAGCAAAAAGTTGGCATAAGCCGGATAAACATAGAAAAAAGGAAGTTCACGCAATTTTGTATACATGTATTCACGCTCGGAAAGTATCAAATTGCGTGTCTTTTTTATATACTCTTTGTCTTGAAACAAAAGTTCGCCGGCAAATGCGCCAAGGCTGTTTAATGACCATGGAATCTGTTTGCTCTTCAATTTTTTGAGAAATTCAGCATTTCCGGTGATACCGTACCCGAACCGCATACCAGGAGCGGCAAAAAATTTGGAAACACCACGCAGTACCATCAGATTCTGGAAATTTTGGGTCAAAGGAACTGCGGTGACGGCATCTACATCAGGTGCAAACTCCACGTACGTTTCATCGATCATCACAAAGATGTTGTGATCCTGACAAAACTCCAGCAGCTTTATCAGCTCCGGATGAAAAATTACGGAAGAAGTCGGATTGTTCGGATTGCATAAAATAAGAAAATCAATCTGCTTTTTAGCCAGCGCCAGACACAGTTCCTCTACAGACAATTGGAAATCCTGTTCCGGTTTCAGATAAAAGCAGTCGATCGTGCTGTCTGAAAATCCAAGTTCTCTGGAGTATTCGGAATAAGTGGGCCCAAGGATCATCGTATGCTTTGGACGGCGCTCTTCGATCAACAGGGAAATCAGTTCACTGGAACCATTGCCCGGCAGGATAAAGTCTGCAGGAATCTGACAGTATGTGGAGAGTATGTTTCTAAGACTGGTATAGCTCCGATCCGGGTAGGAAGAGAGCAGATCCAGATGAGTTGCAAGAGCTTTTTTTACCTGTTCGGAAAGTCCGAGCGGATTTACGTTAGCACCAAAATTGACAATATCTTCTTTTTTTAATCCGTAGTGTTCGCACACTTTTTCAATATCACTTCCGTGAAATTCCAGTTTTGTATTCATGTATACAATCCCCTTTTAAATTCTTTGATTCCACCGTTGCAAGAAATACAGTGTTGATGTTATAATACTTTATTATAGTGTGTTTACAAAAAAATGCAACGTAAGAAGAATGAGCAGGTGACGAATTTGAAGAATAAAATTAAACGCCTTTCAAAAGGAGATTTTCATATTCCACAGCCGGAGATTATTTTCCCGGAGACGCGGATCATCATGCGTGTCGGAGAAGGCGAGATGTACAAAGGAAGCTTTTCTCTCCAGAATCAGGGAGAGGGGACGATCCGTGGACTGGTTTATCCATCGTCTTTTCGGGTACGCTGTGAGGAGCAGGGATTTGATGGGAATCCGGTGAACATCTCTTATACATATGACGGATCCGGTCTGGTTCCGGGACATGTGGAACACGGAAAATTTACCATTGTGTGCAATGGCGGAGAGTATGAGGTGGCATTTACTGCCATTATTGAAAAGCCGTTTGTAATGACAACTTATGGAAAAGTACAGAGTCTGGAAGATTTTAAGAAGCTGTCTTTTCGGGATCCGGCGGAGGCAGAAAAGCTGTTCCGTTCCAGAGATTTTTATGAGATTCTGAAGTATGAGGATAAGCGGATTCAGGCATTGTATGACAATATGAGAAAATGGGAGCTGGATCAGCAGGCGTTGGAAGAGTTTTTGGTGGGCTGCAAGCAGAAAGAGAAGATTTTTCTGACGCTGGAAGAGGAGAGCAGGGCATTTATTTCTCTTCAGGAATCCAGAAAAGATACCTTTACGATCAGGAAGAATACGTGGGGATATCTGACCATTGATGTACGTACCGAAGGTGAATTTTTAAGTGTGGAGCATACCAAGGTTACTACGGAGGAGTTCATTGGGAATGCGTATCGGCTGGAATATATCATCGACTATACAAAGCTTCATCAGGGAAGCAACTTCGGGCAGATCATCCTGGAGTCCCCGTATGAGATACTGACCTATGAGATCGTGGTGGAGAAGGATGTCTGCAGAGATGAAGAGAGACGGGAGCGGGATAAAGAGTTTGCAAGTATTTTAAAGCGCTGTCTCGTTTATGAGAGCGGCAAGCTGGATCTGAACACCTGGTGCGAGGAGTCCTTAAAGAAGATCGAGCATTTGCGGAGTCTGGATGAGGACAATGAGATGTATCTTCTGGTACATGCACATATCTGTCTTTTGGGCAAACGGTTTGAAGAGGCAAAATGGATTCTGGAATCTTACAATTACAACCGGTTTGCAATCGGAAAAAATGTAGAGATCAGTTCCTATTATCTGTATCTGACCACGCTGCTTTCCAATGATTCGATCGGGACACGCAGAGTGGCAGAAGAGCTTTCAAAATCCTATATGAAGCATCCCGACAGCTGGAAGATTCTCTGCATGCTGGTGAATGTAGACTCTGAGTACAAGATCATCAGTGAACGTCTCAGAGCTTTGGAGCATCACTTCTATGAGGAAAAGACGCGCAGTATCTGGTTCTATCTGGAAGCCTTCCGGTGTTTCCGTGAGAAGAGTTCTTCCTTGAAAAAACTGGGTGTTTTTGAAGTGCGGGTGTTGTATTTTGCAGCCAAGCACAAACTGATGACAAAGGAACTGGCATTATATACAGCCAATCTGGCAAGTCAGCTGAAAAGCTTTGACCGCTATCTTTATGAGACTCTGGTGCTTTCCTACGGGATGTATGAAGAGTCCATGATCCTGACTGCAATCTGTACACTTCTGATCAAGGGAAGCTGCATGGAAAACTGCTTTTTTAAATGGTATGAAAAAGCAGTGGAGTCGGAATTAAAGATTGCACAGCTGTACGAGTTTTATATGGCTGCGATCCAGCCTGGCAGAGTCAATAAAGCACTGCCGCGTTCCGTGTATCTTTACTTTATGCATGGAAATAATCTGGATTTCCATAAACGGGCGCTTTTGTATTCAAACCTGATCACTTATGAGGATGAATCCAGTGAGATTTATGCGCATTACAGAGATGAGATGGAAGCGTTTGCGTGGAATCAGCTGGAGCGCAGAAATATTGATCCCATGCTCCGCATTATATACAAGCGTTTTCTGACAGAAGATTCTATGGAAGCAGAGCAGATCAAAGCACTGTATGATATCTGCCATGCTTATGAGATCACAACAAAGGTACCGAATATGAAATTTATTCATGTGATCGCAGAGGATGGAACGATCACGCAGAAGGCGCCGTATACGGACAAAGGGGCAAGGGTATTTTTGTATGCAAAGACAGACCGGCTTGTATGGGAAAGCAAGGATGGAAGACATTATACAGATTCTATTCCATATGAAAGCAAGCGCCTGTTCTATGAGCTTCGTTACATGGATATCTGCAAGCGGTATATGAACAGTCTGAAGCAGAACCGTCAGGAGGAGAAGGTAGAAGAGCTTTCTCTTGAGACTGTGCGCAAGTATGGCATTGAAAATTACGGGGAAGAAGAGATCATGGGACTGTGCAGCCGTACGATCCGTGAAAACAATTATGAATGTGATGATTTCCTTACCTATGTGTGTTTTGAGATGTTTAAAAGAAAGCAGTTTGACAGAGTGATCCTGACGTATCTTGCGAATTACTACTGCGGAGCGACTACAGACATGAAACTGCTCTGGAGAGAAGCAAGAGAGTATGAGGTACACACTCAGAAGCTGGCGGAGAGGATCATCACACAGATGTTGTTCTCGGAAGAGTTGTTCGGAGAGGTTCCGATCTTTGAAGAATATTATGAAGAGGGAGCTTATTTCAGACTGCAGCAGGCATATCTGGCGTATATGTCCAGAGAATATGTAGTGGAAGAGCGCAGGATGAGCAGAAGTATTATTGATATCATCTGTAAGGAATATGAAAAGGGTGAAGAAACGATCGACATCTGCAAGATCGCCGTATTAAAATATTATTCCACCAGAGAATATACGACGACTGTGCGTAAGACTCTGAAAAAATTCTTACAGGAGCTGTGCGGCAAGCAGATTTATTTTCCGTTCTTTCTGGCATACGAAAAGGAATGGCTCATTGAGCTGCAGCTTTGGGATAAGATGCTGATCGAGTACAAAGGGCAGAAGGGAAGCCGTGTAATGCTCTACTATCAGCTTCAGAAAGAAAATTCAGAGGCGGTAGATTATGCTACAGAGGTGCTTACGCCGATGTATGAGAATCTCTATGTGAAGAAATTTGTGCTGTTCTCCAACGAGCGGTTGAAATATTATTTCAAGGAGACCATTGATGGCAACACTTACCGAAGTGATAAAGAGTGCTGCATGAAGGATGCTGTGTTTGGAGAATCCGGGCGATATGGACGACTGAATGATATTTTACTTTCAGAGGGCAGTGAAAAAGAAGAAAAGATGAAAGCATATGCACAGGAAGATGCAATCGCCGCGCATATGTTTGAACAGTATTAAGGAGGCTGACTCCTATGGGACAAGGCAATATTATAGGTTACGAGATCAATGAAAAGACCTGTCAGATCAGTTTTTATAATGAAGAAATGGCAGAGCCGGAGACGATGGAAGTAGATGCGGATAATTACCAGATCCCTCTGGTCATCGGAAAGCTGCGTGATACCTGGGCATACGGAAAAGAAGCAAAACGTCTGGCCAGCTTGAAAGAAGGATTCACCGTAAACCGGTTACTGGATAAAAGCCTGGCAGGGGAAAAAATTGAATTTGGAGAAGAATCCTATGAAGCAGTGTGGCTGCTTGCTAAATTTATCGAACTGTCGCTTCAGTCGTTTCCCAAGATCAACGGGATCGTGTTCAGCGTTCCGGAGCTGACGGAAGAGCTGGCGCAGATGCTGCGGGGAATCGCAGTACGGATGAATATTGATAAACGGCATATTTTCATTCAGGATTACAAAGAGAGTTTCTGCAATTATCTGTTTTATCAGCCAAAAGAACTCTGGCAGTATGAGGCGGCGTTGTTTTGCTGTGACAGAAATGAGATTAAAGCGTATATGCTCAGAAGGCTGAAGCCGGGGCTTGGAGGCGGAAAGACGATTTTTGTGACAGTGGACGAAGTGGCAAGTGCACATATAAAAGAACTGGCAGCCGTGTATCCGGTGCTCAATGCGGACAAGGCAAAAGATGCGGATATGAGATTCTGCCGGTTTATTGAAGGCGTGTTTGACAAGCGGATCGTATCTTCGGTCTTTCTGACCGGAGAGGGATTTGAGAATAACTGGTATCCGACTTCTCTGAGAGTCCTGTGCAATGGAAGAAGGGCGTTTATCGGAAACAATCTGTACAGCAAGGGTGCCTGTTATACCGCATACCGCAAGATGTTTATGCACATTGAGGATCCGGTTTATCTTTCCGAAGACAAGCTGACAGATCAGATCACTGTGAATATGCGGGTGAATGGACAGGAGATGTGGTATCCGATCGTATCCTGGGGATCGCACTGGTATGAATCCAACAATCAGTGGGAAGTGCTTTTAGAGGATACAGAAGATATCGAGCTTCATATTGAGTCTCTGGTACAGGGTACGTTAAAGACGGAGGTGATCCCGCTTGGAAGGCTTCCCAAGAGAGGCGAGTATTCCATGCGGCTTCAGATCGAGACGTTATTTTTAGATGAAAAAACATGTAAGATCACGGTGCGGGATGTAGGATTCGGAGAGTTTTTCCCGCCGACCGATTTTCAGGAAGAGAAGATTATACATTTAGGAGGAAATGATGGGAAGTTTAATTCTATGTCATGATCAGCATGCGGCCCATCCGTATGAAATTACGAGGATCCACTGTAAGATATTTACAATGGAAGAGCTGTGCTATTATCTCTGCAATAATCTCTACCTGATCGATTATACGATTATGAACGAGCAGCTGTGCGGATGGCTGGAAGAGGACATCGGGAAAAGGGAGCTTGCAGACCAGCTTCGGGATGTGATCCGGATGCGGGGAAGTGTGGAAAAATTTGTACTCACGATTTTGAAGAGTTCCGGAATCTACAAGGAAGCGGAGATGATCCGAATCCAGAATGTTCTGGAGCGGCTCAAAAACCAGAAGGACATTGAGCGGCAGAAATACAAAGGAGACAATCTTCTGGAAAGTGGAGAAGTGGAAGAAGCGATCCTTGTGTATCAGGCAATCTTAAATGAAGGGGAGGATGAGAATACAGATCCCAAGTTTTATGGAAAGATCTATGCAAGTCTGGGGTCTGCCTATGGAAGAATGTTCCTCTATCAGCAGGCGGCACGGATGTATGACAGGGCGTATCAGATCTGCGAAGATCCAAAGTTGTTAAAGCCGTATTTGTATGCGTCTTATAAGTATATGTCGATGGAGGAATATCATATCCTTCTTACGAAAAATGACACCTATGCGGAGATCAATACAGAGCTGCGCAGCGAGATGAAAGAAATCCGGGAAGGAATCCAGATGGAGATGTCAGAGCAGCTGACAGACAAGTGGAAACAGCAGTACCGGAGGAGTCACATATAGAGTATTTAGTAAAAGTATCCAAATCAGAGTGATCAGATTTGGATATTTTTTTGAATTAATGTGATTGATTTTGATTGAAAATGATTATATTATAAGGATAAAGGAAACGAAAATGATTGAAAATGAAAGAAAGGATGAGGAAAATGCTGGCAGAAGAGCGGTTTCGCGAAATTCTTAAGATCGTAAACGAAAAAAAAACAGTGACTGTAACAGAGCTGACAGAACTTCTGGATACTTCAGAGTCTACGATCAGAAGAGACCTGACACAGCTTCATAAAAGAGGAGCCTTGTTGAAAGTCCACGGGGGAGCAACTGTACTGAATGGGGCATATACGACAAAGGATGCAAAGGTTTCAGAAAGAGAGGGGCTGTATGTAGAGGAAAAACGCAGCATTGCAAAGCTGGCAGCGGCTCTGATCGGTCAGGAGGATTTTGTTTATATCGATGCAGGAACGAGCACAGCGTCATTGGCAGAGGCGATTTCAGAGAGGGAGGCCGTGTATGTGACGAATGGAATTCTGCATGCAAAGTGTCTGGCAGAAAAAGGCTGCCGGGTGTTTTTGCCGGGAGGCGAGCTGAAAGAGGATACACAGGCTTTAGTCGGAGGAGCTGCGGTAGAGTGGCTGAATAAGTATAACTTTACAAAAGGCTTCTTTGGCACGAATGGAATTCATCTGGAGAAAGGGTATACGACACCGGATATCAGCGAAGCACTGGTAAAAGAAGCTGCAATGAAGAGATGCAGAGAGGCATATGTTCTGGCAGATTCGAGCAAATTCGGTCATGTATCATCCGTCACATTTGCGAGGTTTGAAGATGCACAGATCATTACGGATCATATCAGTGATCCGGTATTTCAAACATGCAGTAATATAGAGGAGGCAGAATCATGATTTATACAGTGACATTCAATCCATCATTAGACTATGTAGTACAGGCAGAACAGCTGGTGCCGGGAGAAATCAACCGGACAACAAGTGAAGCAGTTTATCCGGGAGGAAAAGGAGTCAATGTTTCTGTGATCCTTTCCAATCTGGGTCTGGAGAGTACAGCATTTGGATTTACTGCGGGATTCACAGGAAAAGCATTGCAGGAGATGCTCCTGGAGTTTGGCGCAAAGACAGATTTTATACCGCTTGCAGACGGGCAGACAAGGATCAATGTCAAGATCAACGCAGGACAGGAGACAGAGATCAACGGACAAGGACCAAAGATTACAGAAACAGCGATCCAGGAGTTGTTTGAGAAGCTGAAATCCTTGAAGGCAGGAGATGTACTGGTTCTGGCGGGCAGTATTCCGTCGACTCTGCCGGAGAATATTTATGAATGGATTCTGATGTGTTTGAAAGATAAGGATGTCAAAGTTGTGGTAGATGCTACAAAAGATCTGCTGTTGAATGTATTGAAATATCATCCGTTTTTGATCAAGCCGAACAATCATGAACTTGGAGAAATGTTCCAGACGACGCTTACTACAGAAGAAGAGATCATCGCTCATGCGAAAAAGCTGCAGGAAAGAGGTGCAAGAAATGTACTGGTTTCTATGGCAAAAGACGGAGCGATCCTTGTGACAGAAGACGGTGAGATATACAAAAAGCAGCCGCACAATGGCACGGTTGTAAATTCTGTCGGTGCTGGAGATTCTATGGTGGCAGGATTTCTGGCGGGATATCTCAATACTGGCTCTTATGAGCGTGCACTGGAGCTTGGAACTGCAGCGGGAAGTGCGACGGCATTTCAGTCCTGGCTGGCATCCAGGGAGGATATTGTAAAACTGCTGGACAGACCGTACAGCGAATATCAGATTTGAAAGGGAAAAGGTATGAAAATCACGGATCTTTTGAAGAGAGAAAGTGTGGAGCTTTCCAGAACACCCGAAAGTAAGGGACAGGCCATTGATCAGATGGTAGAACTGATGGCAAAAGGAGGAAATATCAACGATCTACAGCGTTATAAAGAAGGTGTGTTAAAGAGAGAAGAGGAAGGAACGACAGGGATCGGAGAGGGAATTGCCATTCCTCATGCAAAGACAGATGCCGTCAGTGCACCGGGTCTTGCTGCGATGCTGGTTCCTCAGGGTGTGGATTATGATGCACTGGACGGACAGCCGGTACATATGATTTTTTTTGATCGCAGCACCGAATACAGAAGATAATGTGCATCTGGAAGTACTCAGCCGTCTTTCCATGCTTTTAATGGATGACGAATTTCGGACAAATCTGCTGGATGCAGCGGATGTAACAGAATTTCTGGCACACATTGATGAGGCGGAGAGAAAGAAATTTCCTGAAGAGTACGGAGAAGAAAAACAGACGCAGGATCAGCCGGAAGAGGGATACCGGGTACTGGCAGTTACTGCATGTCCCACAGGGATTGCCCACACATATATGGCGGCGGAAAGCCTGGAAAACAAGGCGAATGATGTTCCCGATTCTGGCAGGATATATCGCCATGGCGCTTGCGGACAGACCGGCATTGATGCCCGGAATCGTAGGAGGTCTTCTGGCAAAAAGCGGTATGACAATGGCTGCAGAGGAGGCCGGCTGGGTGTCTTCTGGTTTCTTTGGCGCACTGATCGCAGGTTTTGCGGCAGGACTGATCATGCTGTTTAAAGAAAATTCTGGAAAAGCTTCCAAAAGCGCTGGAGGGAACAAAGCCGATGCTTTTGTATCCGTTTTTGGGAATCGCGGCAATGGGAGCCCTTATGGTATTTGTGGTCAATCCGCCGGTCGGAGCGTTCAATGAGTGGCTGAATCAGGTGCTGGCAAGTATGGGAGAATCCAGCAGAGTCCTGCTCGGAGCAGTGCTTGGAGGTATGGTTCCGCCGATCGGAATTGCTCTGGCGACACTGTTTTTTAAAAACCGGTTTACAAAGAGTGAACAGCAGACAGTGGCAACGAATTTCATTATGGGACTTTCCTTTATCACAGAGGGGGCAATCCCGTTTGCAGCTTCCGATCCGCTGCTGTTTCTGGCTGCCGTTGCGGCAGGTTCTGTCGTGGCAATGCTTGGAATCGTTCTGCTGAAAAAACCGCTTGCAGCAAAGTGAGAAAATGTGCAAAAAAATCAGAACAAAAATTGCGAAAAGTGATAAATAAAGCACAATATATAAGAACATCTTATTTATCTGTTGAGAAATAAATAATAAGCCACAGGAAATACAAGGCAGAGGGAATATTGATTTTCCCTCTGCCTTGTATTATAATCTATCTGCGGGATGTGCCGATAATCCCAGATCGAGTGAATGAAATTTAAGAAAAAGGACAGGTGTGAACGTATGAAAAAATTAGAACAGCTTTACGAAGGAAAAGCAAAGAAAGTATTTGCAACAGAAGATCCGGACGTTGTGATCGTAGACTATAAAGATGATGCGACAGCATTCAATGGAGAGAAGAAAGGAACAATCGTAGGAAAAGGTGTGATCAACAACCGTATGACAAACTACATTTTCCAGGTTCTGGAAAAAGAAGGTGTTCCGACTCACTATGTAGAAGAACTCAGCGACCGTGAGACAGCTGTAAAAAAAGTGGAGATCGTACCACTTGAAGTGATCGTCCGCAATGTGGCAGCGGGAAGCTTTTCTAAAAAACTCGGTATCGAGGAAGGAACAAAATTGTTAGCACCTACTTTAGAGTTCAGCTATAAAAATGACGATCTTGGAGATCCGATGATCAATGATTATTTTGCAATTGCAATCGGAGCTGCAACAAGAGAAGAGATCGACAAGATCACAGAGTACACATTCAAAGTGAATGAAGTCTTAAGAAAATTCTTTGATGAGGCAGGAATTGAACTGATCGACTTTAAAATCGAATTCGGACGTTTCCATGGAGAGATCATCCTTGCAGATGAGATTTCACCGGATACATGTCGTCTGTGGGATAAAGAGACCCATGAAAAACTGGACAAAGACCGTTTCCGCAGAGATATGGGAAATGTAGAAGACGCATATCAGGAAGTCTTCAGACGTATTGGAATTAAATAGAAGGAGTTCATCCATGAGTGATTTTGAAAAAGTGGTAACAGGGCTGGGAGAAGAATGCGGAGTATTTGGCGCATATGATATGGACGGACAGGATGTTGCGTCTTCCATTTATTACGGACTCTTTGCACTCCAGCACAGAGGTCAGGAAAGCTGCGGCATCGCAGTAACTGACACATACGGACAGCGCAAGGTGCTGTCACGTAAAGGGTTGGGGCATGTAGATGATGTGTTCAACGAAGAGACATTACGTGAATTGAAAGGCAATCTGGGAGTAGGACATGTACGGTATTCTACAGCGGGAGGTACCCGTGTGGAGAATGCACAGCCTCTGGTAATCAATTATGTAAAAGGAACTCTGGCTATCGCACACAATGGAAATCTGGTCAATGCAGTGGAGCTTCGGGAGGAATTGTCAAAGACAGGTGCAATTTTCCAGACGACTATTGATTCAGAGGTTATTGCTTATCATGTGGCAAGAGAGCGTCTGAATGTTTCTAAGGCAGAAGATGCAGTAAAAAATGCTATGAAGAAGATCAAAGGAGCCTATGCGCTGGTGATCAGCAGTCCGAGAAAGATGATCGGGGCAAGGGATCCGTTTGGATTGAAACCACTCTGTATCGGAAAACGGGACAATACGTATTTTCTGGCATCTGAAAGCTGTGCGATCGCAGCAGTCGGGGCAGAGTTTGTAAGAGATGTCCTTCCGGGTGAGATCGTAAGTATTACAAAGCATGGCATGTCTTCGGACATGAGTATGGCGCTGCCGGAAGAAAAACGTGCGAGATGTATTTTTGAATATATTTACTTTGCAAGAACAGACAGTACGATCGATGGAGTCGGAGTCTATCATTCCAGAATTGTTGCTGGAAAAGCACTGGCACAGTCTTATCCGGTAGAGGCAGATCTGGTGGTTGGTGTTCCAGATTCCGGCCTTGTGGCTGCCATGGGATATTCACAGCAGTCCGGGATTCCTTATGGAACCGCGTTTCATAAAAACAGTTATGTAGGACGTACATTCATTAAGCCGAAACAGAGTGAGCGTGTGTCCAGTGTGAAGATCAAGCTGAACGTGATTCCGGAAGTGGTAAAAGGGAAGCGGATCGTTATGGTGGATGATTCCATTGTTCGAGGAACGACCTGTGCAAATATCATCAAGATGTTAAAGAAAGCAGGAGCGACAGAAGTACATGTGAGAATCAGTTCTCCGCCGTTTTTACATCCGTGCTATTTCGGAACAGACGTGCCGTCTAATGAGCAGCTGATCGCGCACTCTCATACAACAGAGGAGATCCGTGAGATGATCGGAGCAGACTCTCTGGGCTATATGGAAGTAGAAAAATTAAAAGATATGGTAGGCGATCTGAAGTTTTGTGATGCCTGCTTTACAGGAAATTATCCGATGGAGGTGCCGGGAGAAGATATCAGTCTGGCATTTGAATAGGAAAAAAGGAGAATACGATTATGAGCAATGACCGTTATGTAAGTCCGTTGTCCGAGCGCTATGCAAGCCGTGAGATGCAGTACATCTTTTCACCGGACAAAAAGTTCAGAACCTGGAGAAAACTCTGGATCGCACTGGCAGAGACAGAAAAAGAACTGGGACTGAATATTACAGACGAGCAGATAGAAGAATTGAAAGCGCATGCGGAGGACATCAATTACGATGTTGCAAAAGAGCGTGAGAAAGTAGTAAGACATGATGTTATGTCACATGTGTATGCATATGGTGTGCAGTGTCCGAAAGCGAAAGGAATCATCCATCTGGGAGCAACCTCCTGCTATGTAGGGGACAATACAGATATGATCGTAATGTCAGAGGCTTTAAAGCTGGTGAGAACAAAACTGGTCAATGTGATCGCAGAACTGGCAAAATTTGCAGATGCACAGAAATGTCAGCCGACACTTGCATTCACACATTTCCAGCCGGCTCAGCCAACTACGGTAGGAAAGAGAGCGACTCTCTGGCTGCAGGAATTTGAGATGGATCTGGAAGATCTGGATTATGTTCTGGGAAGTTTAAAACTTCTTGGATCCAAAGGAACGACAGGAACCCAGGCAAGCTTTCTGGAGCTGTTTGACGGAGATCAGGAGACGATTGATAAGATCGATCCAATGATCGCAGAAAAGATGGGATTTAAGGCATGTTATCCGGTATCCGGACAGACTTATTCCAGAAAAGTGGATACAAGAGTATTGAATGTACTGGCCGGAATTGCGGCAAGTGCGCACAAATTCTCTAATGACATCCGACTTCTTCAGCATTTGAAAGAAGTGGAAGAGCCGTTTGAGAAGACACAGATCGGTTCTTCTGCCATGGCATATAAGAGAAACCCGATGAGAAGTGAAAGAATCGCGTCTCTTTCCAGATATGTGATGATCGATGCATTGAATCCGGCAATCACCTCTGCGACGCAGTGGTTTGAGAGAACACTGGACGATTCTGCAAACAAGAGACTGAGTGTGCCGGAAGGATTTCTTGCAATCGACGGAATCCTGGATCTGTGCCTGAATGTTGTGGACGGGCTTGTAGTATATCCGAAAGTCATCGAGAAACGTCTGATGTCAGAACTTCCGTTTATGGCGACAGAGAATATCATGATGGATGCGGTAAAAGCCGGAGGAGACAGACAGGAGCTGCATGAGAGAATTCGTGAGCTTTCCATGGAAGCCGGACGCAATGTCAAAGAAAAAGGTCTGGACAACAATCTTCTGGAGTTGATCGCAGCGGATCCTGCGTTCAACATGAGTCTGGAAGAGCTGAAAGAGACGATGGAACCGCAGAAATATGTAGGTCGTGCGAAAGAGCAGGTAGAGTCGTACTTAAATAATGTGATTTATCCGCTTCTGGAGGAAAATAAAGAAATTCTCGGAGTAAAAGCTGAGATCAATGTTTAGTTTTGCCATAACAGGCAAAGGAGAAGGAGTGTTGCAAAAGAGCAGCATTCCTTTTTCGCATACCAAAGAAAAAGCAGGGAGAATGGAAAAAGAATGAGAACAAGTGGCGATTGCGTTTGGGAGAAACAGCATATCTGGAACATACCGGATGGATTAAAGAAAGTGATTGCAGGAGTTGTGACGGTCAGCCTTTTGGTTGGAATCGGTGATGCCGTCAGTATGGTACCGTTACAGGAAGATATGAGGTCATATGCTGCGACTGCGGGTGAAACGATACGATGGAGTGTTCCGATCCGGTTGGGACAGATGGTAAAACAGGAGAGTATCCGGACCTATACACTGGCAGAAATGGAGAAACATGTGCAGATAGAAACGGAGAAAGTAGCTGAAGCTTCGTCAGCCATGCCACAAGAAGAAGCGGTAGAACCGGTGGAGACAGTGCAGAGTCAGACCATACAGCCAGTGATTCCTGAGACGATGCCGGAAGAAATTGTGAATACCTTACCAGGGGAAGATATGACACAGGAAGAGTCTCCGGCAGAGGCGTATATATATTATCAGGGGTTCAAAATTGATCAGGAGGGAATGATCTGTGGATTTGACCCTGCAAAAAGCGAGATGATGGATGGATATCTGGAACTGCCGTCAGAAAATTGTATTTGAATTCGAAGAGGAACGTTTTCGGGAGTTGGAACCGGCATTTTTGAAATTTATATTCCGGAGAATATTCAGAATATAGAAAACGGTGCGTTTTCTGAACTGGGAGAACTGACATGGATCGAAGCAGGAGGCACAGGTGAATATACGGCAAGAGATGGGATTTTATTTTCCGGAACAGAGCTGGCAGCGTTTCCTGCCGGAAGAACTGGAATTTTTGAGATGCCCAAGGATGTGACTTCGATCCGTGCATCTGCATTTGCCAATACAAACCTGGATAAAATAGATATGAGAAACTGTATTTCGATTTTGTGTGATGAAGGAATATTCGGAGACGGGGCAGGCTGCGAGATCATGGAGGGGAAGAATGGAATATAAACAGATATTGAATATTGCGGTTCTTGCAGGAGAAATCATGCTCAGAAGTGGAGCGGAGACCTATCGTGTGGAGGATACCATGAAGCATATTCTCAACACCGCGAGAACAGAAGTGGCAGAGGCATTTGTTATGATGACAGGGATTGTTGCTACTTTGGATAATCCGGACATGGAAATGCTCACCGCTATGCGCAGAGTTCATGACCGCGGGACGAATATGCATCGTATTGTGCAGGTAAATGAAATATCCAGAAGATACTGCAGGGGAGAGATGACAGTTGAGGAAACATATAAAGAGTTGAAACAGATCAAGGGAAAACAGTATTCAGTGGCGGTATATAATCTGGCGACGATTCTGGTTCCGGTCGGGTTTGCTCCTCTTTTTGGAGGGGGAGTGAAAGAGACTCTGGTCTCTGCGGCAGTAGGATGTATCCTGGCATTTTTGATTACACTGGGCAAAAAAATCCAGATGAGCAGCTTTATTTTGAATGCAATCTGTGCATTCGGGGTAGCAGTGACAGCTGCCTGTGTGAATAGGGTTACATCCGGCTGGAATCTGGATATCGTGATCATCAGTTCTCTGATGCCCCTGGTGCCAGGTGTAGCGATTACCAATGCGATCCGGGATACGCTGCGGGGGGATTATATTTCCGGAGGTGCCAGGATACTGGAGGCATTTTTGACAGCAGCTGCAATCGGGCTTGGAGCAGGTACCGGGATGATTTTTGTAGGAGGTATCGTATGAGTGTGTTGATGGGAGTGGTGGGAAGTTTTGTTGCGATCATTGCGTTTTCTGTACTTTTGGAGACACCCGGAAAATATCTGTGGCAGACGGGTGTGGTCGGAGCAATAGGAGGCGGTGTTTATCTGCTTTGTACACACCGTGGAGTGGATGTGGTGCCGGCTTCTTTCTTTTCTGCGCTGGCAATTGCGTTTATGGCACATCTTTTTGCAAGGATTTTCAAAGCGCCGGTGACGGTGTTTCTGATTGCAGGAATCCTGCCGACCGTGCCGGGGGCCGGAATGTACAGAATTGCCTATTCTATCGTTGCCAATGACAGGGCAGGATGTGCCTATTATCTGCTGCAGACACTGGAGATTGCGGGGATGATTGCACTGGCAATTTTTATTGTGGATGCCATTTTCCGGGTTCACATCCCCTTGTCAAGGCGGAATAGTTAAGATATAATAGAAAAGATGACGTAAATAGAAAATGGAGAAGATAAAGATGAGTAAAGTAAGAACAAGATTTGCACCAAGTCCGACAGGACGGATGCATGTAGGAAATCTGCGTACAGCATTATATGCATATTTGATCGCAAAACACGAGGGTGGAGACTTTATCCTCAGAATTGAAGATACAGACCAGGAGAGATTCATGGAAGGAGCACTGGACATCATTTACCGTACTCTGGAAAAGACAGGTCTCATTCACGATGAAGGACCGGACAAGGATGGTGGATATGGTCCGTATGTGCAGAGCGAGAGAAATGCTTCCGGAGTGTATTTGAAGTATGCAAAGCAGCTGGTAGAGCAGGGCGACGCGTATTACTGCTTCTGTGATAAAGCACGCCTGGATTCCCTGAAGACTTCTGTTTCTGAAGACGGAACAGATATCGTTGTGTATGACAAGCACTGTCTGGGGCTGAGCAAAGAAGAGGTAGAGGCCAATCTGGCAGCAGGAAAACCTTGGGTGATCCGTCTGAACGTACCGAATGAGGGAACAACCACATTCCACGATGAGATTTACGGAGATATCACGGTTCCGAATGCAGAACTGGATGATATGATCCTGATCAAATCCGATGGATTCCCGACTTACAATTTTGCGAACGTGATCGATGACCATCTGATGGGAATCACACACGTTGTCCGCGGAAATGAATATCTTTCCTCTGCACCGAAATACAACCGTCTGTATGAGGCATTTGGATGGGAGATTCCGGTTTATGTACACTGTCCGTTGATCACGGATGAGAACCATAAAAAACTAAGTAAACGCTGCGGACATTCTTCCTATGAAGATCTGATCGAGCAGGGATTCCTTTCAGAAGCAGTGGTCAACTATGTGGCACTTCTTGGATGGAGCCCGTCGGACAACCGCGAGATCTTTTCGCTGGAGGATCTGGTAGAGGCATTTGATTACCGCCATATGAGCAAGTCACCGGCTGTATTCGATCCGGTAAAACTCAAATGGATGAACGGGGAATACATGAAAGCCATGGAGGAAGACAAGTTCTATGAGATGGCAGAGCCGTATCTGAAAGAAGTCATCACAAAAGACTATGATCTGAAAAAGATTGCGAAGATGGTGAAGACCAGAATTGAAATCTTCCCGGATATTAAAGATCAGATCGATTTCGTTGAAGAGCTGCCTGAGTATGACACTGCTATGTATACACACAAGAAGATGAAGACAAATGCAGAGAATTCTCTGGAAGTTTTAAACGATGTCCTTCCGATCCTGGAAGCACAGGAAGATTACAGCAATGACGCGTTGTTTGAAACATTAAAAGGATATGTAACAGAAAAAGGAGTGAAGATCGGATTTGTAATGTGGCCGATCCGAACAGCGGTATCCGGAAAACAGAACACACCGGGCGGTGCGACAGAACTGATGGAAGTTCTCGGAAAGGAAGAATCCTTAAAGAGAATCCGTGCCGGTATCGCATTACTCCAGGCAAATTAGAAAGAGGTATTTATGAGTTTTAATCAGGCTCAGCAGGAGGCGGTCTCTCACAATGAGGGACCGTGTCTTGTTCTTGCGGGACCGGGTTCCGGAAAGACGCTCACGATCGTGGGCAGGATCCAGAAGCTGATCCAGACGTATCATGTAAGTCCGGAAGAGATTCTGGTCATCACATTTACCAAATATGCAGCAGTGGAGATGAAGAACCGCTTTTTTTCAGCGATGAAGGGGACTCACCCTGCTGTCACCTTCGGAACATTTCATGGAATTTATTATGGGATTTTAAAGTGGGCATATCGGTTCGGACCGGAGAATATTCTGTCAGAGGAAGAAAAACGGCAGATGCTGCTTCAGATCGTCAACAGAAAAGAGATTGATGAATTTGAAGAGGAAGATTTCCTGAAAGAAATTATTTCTGAGATCGGGATCGTGAAAAACAACGGGCTGAAGATTGAAGAATATGAGACGACGATCTGCGGGAAGGAAACTTTCCGGGAGATATACAGAGAATACGAAAGAAAACGGAACGAAGAGCGGAAAATTGATTTTGATGATATGCTGCTGCTGTGCAGAGACCTGTTCATAAAACGGCCGGATATTCTGAAAAAATGGCAGGAGAAGTTTCGCTATATTCTGATCGATGAATTTCAGGATATCAATCAGGTGCAGTATGATGTCATCCGGATGCTTGCGGCGCCTGAAAACAATCTGTTTGTGGTAGGAGATGATGACCAGTCGATCTATGGATTTCGCGGAGCGGATTCCAGACTGATGTTTCAGTTTCAGAAGGACTTTCCAGATGCAAAACAGCTTCTCCTGGATGTAAACTACCGGTCTTCGAAAAATATTGTCAAAAATTCTCTGAAAGTGATCGCAAACAACGAGGTACGGTTTGACAAAAAAATCCGGGCATGGAAAGAAAGTGGGGAGACACTGCATGTACAGGAAGTGAAAGATCCGGTGGAGGAAGCTTCTTATGTGGTGGAACAGATCAAAAAACAGATGGAAACAGGAATTTTGGCAGAGGAAATCGCAGTACTCTTTCGTGTTCACACAGATGCGAGGGCGGTTGTGGAAGCTCTGATCGATGAAAAGATTCCATTCCAGATGCGGGAACATCTGCCGAATCTGTACAATCATTTTATTGCAAAAGATATTATGGCATATTTCAGGCTGGCAATGGGGCAGCGTGAGCGCAAAGATTTCCTGCAGGTCATGAATCGTCCGAAACGGTATCTGGGAAGAGACTGCCTCCCGGGAAGAGTGGTTTCTTTTGAGGAGATGCGGAAATTCTATTGTGATAAAGAGTGGATGCAGGACCGGATCGACCAGTTTGAATGGGATTTGAAAATGCTTGCGAAAATGGCTCCATATGCGGCAATCCAGTATTTGAAGAAAAAAATCGGATATGACGAATTTCTGCGGGAATATGCGACTACGAAAAACATGAAAGCTGCGGATTTAAGAGAAGTACTCTCTGAGATTGAAGAGGCGGCAAAGCCGTTTCAGACGATGGAAGAGTGGTTTGTCCATGTGGAAGAATATACGGAAGCACTGAAAAAGAAAGAACAGCAAAAAGAACAGAACCAGGAGGGTGTCCGTCTGATGACATTGCATGCGTCCAAAGGGCTGGAGTTTCATACGGTGTTTTTGATCGAGGCAAACGAGGGACGAATTCCTTATCAGAAAGCAGAGAAAGAGCAGAATGTAGAAGAAGAGCGCAGGCTGTTCTATGTGGGAATGACCCGGGCAAAAGATGTGCTGAAAATCACATATGTGAAAATAAAAAACGGAAAGGAGATCTCTCCTTCCCGCTTTGTAGAGGAACTGTTCGAGGGCGTCTGACTTACTCAGCGTCAAGATCGATCTCGTCAAATTCCAGGGAATCCATCCACTCATCGAATTTGTCGGCAGCAGCATCGTACTCGTCGTCATCTTCGATGTTTTCCAGGTTCGGCTCACCGTCTTCTGTCTCAGAGAAACGGTAGATGTACACATCGCTTTCTTCGGACTCTTCTCCGTTCTCATCGAGCGGAAGGAGTGCGATGTACTGTCTGCCGGCTGCTTCGTAGATCGTCAGGACAGCACACTCCAGTGTCTCGTCATTGTCCAGTGTCAGAGTAACTGTTACACCTTCGTTTTCATTCATTGTTTCATTCATGTTTTCGCTCATAGCACGTTCTCCTTTTTTCTTGATATGCCTACTCTAACAAAAACCAGAGGAAAAAGCAAGAAAAACATCAGGTTCTTTCTATTGACAATGCTGAAAAACAGGGTAGAATAAAATAGATTATGCATATATGTTGGAAAAACAGAGTCTTAGCAATCAGGAGGACAATAGATGAAGAGAAAAATTTTGGGAGTCTTTGTGACAGTTATATTCGGTTGTATGGTACTTTCCGGATGCAAAAAGAATGTGGGTACACCGGAAGATAACGCTGTAGTAGAAAATGAGGACGAGCAGGCACAGGATACAGAAACATCAGAAGGGCACACATTTGGCTACAGCTGCATTGATATTTATAATCCATATTATGATGTTGTAAAAGAATCGATCCGAGGGGAACTGGAAGCAAAGGGAGATACCCTGGTGGTAAAAAATCCGGACGGAGATGTGAATAAGCAGATCCAGCAGATTCAGGAGATGATCGATGAAGGAGTGGATGCAGTCTTTCTCGCACCGGTAGACTGGGAAGCGATCAAGCCTGCGCTGGAAGCCCTGGATGAGGCAGATATTCCGGTCATCAATGTGGATACGCAGGTGAAGGACACAGATCTGACAGCTGCGTATATCGGCTCTGACAATAAAAATGCAGGTGCAGTCTGCGGTGAGAATTTGAAGACACAGTGCCCGGACGGCGGAAAAGTAGTGCTTTTGGAATGCCCGTCCCAGAACTCAGTGAATGAGCGTATCACAGGATTTGAAGAAGCGATCAAAAATGCAGGATTTGAAGTAGTGGCGCGTGCAGATGCCGGCGGCACCAAGGAGAGTGCAAAGGAGAAAATGGCACAGATTTTGGCAGAAAATCCACAGGTAGATGCTGTGATGTGCGGAAATGATCAGATGGCACTCGGTGCACTTCAGGCAGCAAAAGAGGCAGGAAAAAGCAGTCTGAAGATTTATGGAGTGGACGGCTCACCGGAGATGAAAAGTGAACTTACAGATGAAAAGTCAATGATCGCCGGGACCGGAGCGCAGTCTCCGATCAATGTTGGAAAGCAGGCGGCAAAGATTGGCGAGGCTATTTTGAATGATGAGGATTATGAGAAAACAATGTATATCGATACATTTTTTATCGGGAAAGATAATGTTGAGATGTATGGAACAAATGGCTGGCAGTGAGGAATAAATATATGAAAAAAACAGAAGGATATCCACAGCCTTTTGGAGCTTCCAGAAGAGGCAGAAGTGTGAATCTTGCAGTATGTGTTCCAAAAGACGTATCTTGCGAACTGCTCTTGTATAAAAAGGGCGAAAGCGAACCAGATCAGGTAATCGAAATGCCGGCAGAAGAAGGAATCGGAGAAGTCCGCTTCCTGGCGCTGGAAGATCTGGAGGAAACCCAGTATGAGTATAATTACAGAATTGACGGAACGGTCTGTCTGGATCCTTACGTGAGAGAGATCGCGGGACATAAAATGTTCGGTACCGGCTGGGAATTCAACCGGCATCAGATAAGAGGAAGATTTCTGCAGAGAGGATATGACTGGGAAGGGGATAAAAGACCACAGATTCCTGTGCAGGATGTGATCGCGTATAGTCTGCATGTAAGAGGCTTTACGATGCACTCTTCCTCCAGAGTAAAGCATAAAGGGACATTTCTGGGTGTCCGGGAAAAATTACCATATTTGAAAGAGCTTGGCATCAATCAGATTCAGTGTATGCCGGTGTATGAGTTTCAGGAAGATATGGGAAGCTACCGGAATTACTGGGGCTATGGCACAGGATATTATTTTGCACCGAAAGCCGCATATGCAGCTTTTGATGATGCACAGACAGAATTAAAAGATCTGGTAAAAGCGTGCCACAAAGCAGGAATCGAAGTTGTTCTGGAAATGCCGTTTACAGAAAAGATTCTTCCCCAGACTGCGTTGGAATGTCTTCGTTTTTATCTTCTGGAGTATCATGTGGATGGGTTTGTGGTGAATCCTTACAATGTGCCATGGGACAGTCTGAATGCGGATCCGATCTTAAAGGGAGCAAAGATCTTCAAAAAAGAAGAGGGCTTCCAGAACAGTATGCGCAGGTTTTTAAAGGGAGATGAAGGCATGGTCAGAGAAGTGATACGACAGCTCTGCCGCCGGACCCCAGAAGACGGCTGCTGTAATTACATTACTTCACATACAGGGTTTACACTCTGTGACCTGGTCTCTTATGACGGGAAGCATAATGAGGCAAACGGAGAGCGCAATCAGGACGGTCCGGATTATAATTACAGTTGGAACTGCGGTACGGAAGGACCAAGCAGAAAAAGAAGTGTGATGACACTTCGCAAAAATCAGATGAAGAATGCTTTTCTTCTGCTTCTGCTTTCGCAGGGAACACCATGCATTCTGGCGGGAGATGAGTTTGGAAACACACAGGATGGGAATAACAATGTGTATTGTCAGGACAATGAGACCGCATGGCTGAACTGGGGAAGACAGAAAAGTTATGAAGATCTGTTTCGATTTGTGAAACGATTGATCGCCCTTAGAAAATCCAATCCTGTCTTTCATCAAAGACAGGCACTGCTTGGCCTGGATCGGACAGCGTGCGGGATTCCGGATGTCTCTTATCACGGAGAAAGTGCATGGCAGGTACAGGATGCAGTAGTCAGCAGACAGCTTGGAGTTCTCTACAGCTGGGAAGATACATTTTGGTTTGTCGCATATAATATGCACTGGGAAGCACACGAATTTGCTCTTCCGGCTCTGAAAAAGGAAATGAAATGGTATCAGGTTGCAGGAACAGAAGAGGTGCCAGATGAGGCAGAGTGTCTGAAAGAGCAGAAGATGATAGAGGTAAAGGCAAGGACAATAATTCTGCTGCAAGGCAGATAGAAAGGAAATTCAGAGATGAACGCACTCCGACATTTTGGTACGATCACAAAACATAAGCTCCTTGTGATGAAGGCATGCTTTCAGGTAGGTTTGTACAGACAGGGGCTGCTCCATGATCTGTCAAAATACGGATGGACAGAGTTTCGTGTGGGGTGTCGATATTACCAGGGAACCAGAAGTCCGAATAATGCAGAGCGGGAGGAAAAGGGGTATTCTTCTGCCTGGCTGCATCATAAAGGGCGCAATAAGCATCATTATGAATACTGGATTGATTACGGAACGCATGGTGCCGTGCTCGAAGGAATGAAAATGCCGGTCAATTATGTGGTGGAGATGTTTCTGGACCGAATTGCTGCAAGCAAGGTATATCGCGGAACTGCCTATACAGACCGGGATCCTCTGGATTATTTCCTGGGAGGGAAAGGGCAGTATCTGATGCATGAGGAAACAGAAGCGCTGCTTGAAAAACTGTTGATCATGTTGGCAAAACAGGGTGAGGAGAAAACTTTTTTGTATATCCGGCAGGAAGTTTTAAAAAAAGGTGATAAAAAATCAGGGTGTAAAGCATGATGCTTTACACTCTGATTTTTTGCAGTAAAACTTTTGTTTTTGGAAGCCAAAACTGAACCATAGGTCCTGTCAGAAAAATGGCGATAATTGTTCCGACACCAACTGTACCGCCAAGGATAAATCCGAGGCTTACAAAGAAAGCATCACATCCCATTCGTATCCAGCGAAATTCAATCCGTTCGAGTTTGTCGGAGAGGATGATGGCAACCAGGTCATTCGGTCCGGTGCCGGCATTGCTGTTGATTACAACAGACATTCCCAAAGAGAGAATCGCACATCCGACCAGAACGCTGATGATACGAACCGGCATTCCTGAAGAAGCATTGATGTATTCTTTGAAACACCAGGTGAAAAAGTCAATGATAGGGCCTCCGCAAAATGCACAGACAATGGTTCCGGGTTTGACATATCCTTTGGTTGTTAACAACATCAGAACCATCAAAATACACAGAACAATGACGTGCACAGTTCCGACAGACAATCCTGCAACCCGGGATAACCCCTGAATAAATACTGTGAAAGTATCGGTGCCAAGTGCCGAGAGCAAAAAGAGCGTAACACCAAGATGCGCAATGATCAGCCCCAAAAGAAGAACCAGGAGTGCACGAATCCAGTCGGTGATACTTCGCTGGGAAGTATCAGATGCAAATGTTTGTTTTTTCCCCATGATATGCTCCTGTTCTATTGTGGATAAACGAGTTGCTCTTCGGTGATTTTATTCAAAACCTGAGTCAGGTATTTTCGTGCAACAAATCTGGCCATCGGCAGATTCATATCCAGAAAGTTTCCGCAGTCTTTTGCACAGGCTCCGGGAACTTCCTGATCGTAAGATGCGATAAAAGCAAACATCTCTTTCATCAAAGGAAGAATATCGCAGGATTCATAATCACCGATAAGAAGCAGATAGAATCCGGTGCGGCATCCCATTGGTCCGAAATAGAGTGTTTTTGGGCCATATTCTGCATGGTTGCGAAGAAAGGTAGCGGCAAGATGCTCGATGGTATGTACTTCTGCAGTATTTAGAACAGGTTCTTCATTGGGATTTGTGATACGGATATCAAACGTGGTAACCGGGGTATCTCCTGCAAGATCTTTTCTGGAAACGTAAAGTCCCGGAGTCAGTTTGATGTGATCGATCGTAAAGCTTGTAATTTTTTCCATGGTAATCTCCTTGTTTTTTTATGTGTCATTATTATAGACAAAATCAGGCGAATTTGCAAGCGGAAAGGAACAAAGAACGGTTGACGGGAGACAGGAAATATGCGTATACTAAGGGACAGAGTGATCGGATAAAAGAACATATCTTAGGAGGAAAACAACGGTGAGATTATATATGGTACGACATGGCGAAACGGATTGGAATAAAGCGAAGAAAGTGCAGGGGAGAGCAGATATTCCTCTCAATGCATATGGAAGAGAACTGGCAGAAAAGACAGCAGAAGGACTGCGGGGGATTTCTTTTGATCTGGCGTATACGTCCCCTTTATCCAGAGCAAAAGAAACAGCACAGATTGTTTTGCAGGGGAGAAAGATCCCCTTGATCGAGGAACCTCAGATACAGGAGATCTGCTTTGGTGATTATGAAGGCATTGTGTACCGAGGAGAAGGTCTGGATCCGCAGAGTGCGGAGTTTGTGAAGTTCTTTGATGATACTGCAAATTACATCCCAAAGGGAGAGGGTGAGTCCGTTGGACAGTTGATGGAGAGAGTGGACGGCTTTCTGAAAGCGTTATATCAAAATCCAGAATTGCAGGATAAGATGATTTTGCTTTCTACGCATGGTGCTGCAGTCACGGCAATGAAAAACTGTATCAAAAATGAATGGAGTCCGGCAAAATTCTGGCAGATGGGAGTGCCAAAGAACTGTGCGGTGACGATCGTGGAAGTAGAGGGGGGCATCCCCAAAATTATCGAAGAAGATAAACTATATTATTAAAACAAAAATACGGAAAGAACCCAACATCCGGGGATTCTTTCCGTATTTTTAATGTTCTAATCTTCCTCTTCTGTCTCGACAGTGTAAGTCTGGCGCTTTCTTGCCATCTCATCGCTTTCGAGATATTCGTCATAAGTTGTGATCTTATCGATCAGTTTTCCGCCCGGTACGATCTCCATGATACGATTTGCAGTCGTCTGCACGATCTGGTGGTCACGGGAAGTAAATAAGAGTACTCCCGGGAATTTGATCATACCGTTATTGAGCGCAGTGATGGATTCCATATCCAGATGGTTGGTAGGTTCATCTAATAACAGAACATTTGCGCCGGAAATCATCATCTTGGAGAGCAGGCAGCGTACCTTCTCACCACCGGAGAGGACTTTTAATCTCTTCACACCATCTTCTCCGGAGAAGAGCATTCTTCCGAGGAACCCCCGCACATAGGTGGCATCCTTGTTTTCAGAGTACTGTGTCAGCCATTCTGTGATGGTGTAATCGTTATCGAACTCTCCGCCGAAGTCTTTCGGGAAGTAAGCCTGTGAAGTCGTGATTCCCCATTTGTAAGTACCTTCATCCGGTTCCATCTCACCGATCAGGATTTTGAACAGAACTGTTTTTGCAAGCTCATTTCCGCCTACAAATGCAACCTTGTCATCGTGGTTCAGTGTAAATGTCAGGTTGTCCAGAATCTTGACTCCGTCGATGGTTTTGGAAAGTCCTTCCACGGTCAGCACTTCGTTTCCGATGTCACGGTTTGGACGGAAATCAATGTAAGGGTATTTACGGCTGGATGGTTTGATCTCATCCAGTTCAATTTTTTCCAGGGCACGTTTTCTGGATGTTGCCTGTTTGGATTTGGAAGCATTGGCGCTGAACCGGGAAATAAAGTCCTGCAGCTCTTTGATCTTTTCTTCTTTCTTTTTGTTGGCTTCTTTCATCTGACGGATCAGAAGCTGGCTGGATTCATACCAGAAGTCGTAGTTTCCGGCATAGAGCTGGATCTTTCCATAGTCGATATCCGCGATCTGTGTGCAGACCTTGTTTAAGAAGTAACGGTCATGGGATACCACAATGACTGTGTTCTCAAAGTTGATCAGGAACTCTTCCAGCCATGCGATCGCATCCAGATCCAGGTGGTTGGTCGGCTCGTCAAGAAGCAGGATGTCAGGATTACCGAACAAAGCCTGAGCAAGAAGAACCTTTACCTTTTCTGCACCCTTTAAGTCTTTCATGTATTTGTAGTGGAGGTCTGTCTCAATGCCGAGTCCGTTGAGCAGAGTTGCAGCGTCAGATTCTGCTTCCCAGCCGTTCATGGTTGCGAATTCTGCTTCCAGCTCACTTGCTTTGATTCCGTCCTCATCTGTGAAATCTTCTTTTGCATAGATGACTTCTTTTTCTTTCATGATCTCGTACAGACGTGCATTCCCCATGATGACGGTGTCCAGTACCAGATATTCATCGTATTTGTAGTGATCCTGCTGCAGGAAAGAAAGACGCTCTCCGGGAGTGATGTTTACTTCCCCTTTGGTAGGCTCGATCTGTCCGGACAAAATCTTTAAAAAAGTAGATTTTCCGGCACCGTTGGCTCCGATCATACCATAACAGTTGCCTTCGGTAAATTTAATATTGACATCTTCAAACAGCGCTTTTTTCCCGACGCGCAGAGTGACATTGTTTGCACTAATCATATTTTTTACTCCTTATTTATTATATAAAGTAATAATTCCAACGCTTATCTTAACATGAGAACCCACGACATGGCAAGGTCAGGAGTATGCTTTCTATGAAATAAACAAAGAAATATTGTGTTTTTGCAAAAATTTAACAGGATTAGGAGTTTGCGAAAAAGTGGAAAAAGTATATAATGGAACAAAGAAAGTGAGGGATGGATATGCAAAAAGCAACTTTGGTATTAGAAGGCGGAGCAACAAGAGGCGTATTTACATCGGGAGTACTGGATTATCTGATGGAGCAGGAGTTTTACACTTCTCATGTGATCGGTGTTTCGGCAGGAGCCTGCAATGCGGTGGACTATGTGTCAAGGCAGCCCGGACGGACAAGAGACTGTATGATCCCCACAGATAAGAATCTGTCCTATTATTACGGGGTGCGTAAATTTATAAAAGAAAAAAGTCTGATGAATATGGATATGATTTTTGATATTTATCCAAAACAGATTTATCCCTTTGATTTTGACACCTATTTTCGATCAGAGATGAACTGTGAGCTGGTCACGACAAACTGTGTGACGGGAAAAGCGGAGTACATGGATGAGGCGCAAGATCCCGACAGGCTGATGAAAATCTGCCGGGCATCCTCCAGTATGCCGCTGCTTTGTCCGATTGTAAATATCGATGGGATCCCGTATCTGGATGGAGGACTTGCGGATTCTATTCCGATTCGGAGAGCGATGGATATTGGAAATGAGAAGATCATCGTTGTTCTGACAAGAAATCGGGGATATCGCAAGAAGGCGGTTTCAAAAGCGGTGGAAAAGATGTATCGCAGAGCCTACAGATCTTATCCGAATCTTCTGCGGACTCTTTTGCGGCGTGCACCGTATTACAACCGGACGCTGAATGAGCTGGAGAATCTGGAGAGAGAAGGAAAGATTTTTGTGATCCGGCCGCAGGTAAAGCCGGTGTCCAGACTGGAGAGAAGTCAGGAGCATCTGATGGCATTTTATCATCACGGATATGATCTGATGGAAAGAGAGTATGACCGTCTCATGGAGTATCTCGAAAAATAGGTATATTTTGCATGGAAAACATGATACAATGTGGAGTATTCATGTGAAACCGGCAGAAGGAGAAACATATGAAAAAAGAAATTTTGAATTACACACAGAACAGGGAATTATCGTGGCTGCGCTTTAATCAGAGAGTGCTGGAAGAAGCGCAAGATGAAAGTGTTCCGCTTCTGGAGAGGATGAAATTTGTATCGATCTTCACCAGTAACCTGGATGAGTTTTTTATGATTCGGGTAGGAAGTCTCTACGATATGGCATCTGTGGACAGCAAGACATTAGACAGCAGATCGGGGATGACTCCGAAAGAACAGTTAGATAAGATTTATGAGGCAGTGGCCCCGCTTTATAAAGAGCGGGATAAGACGTATGCGGAGATAAAAAAACAGCTGCATCCATACGGGGTCTGTGGGCTGGATTTCAAAGAGCTGGAGGCACAGGAAAAAAAGTATGTCAAACATTATTTCAAAGAACAGGTGCTTCCACTGCTTTCCCCACAGATCGTAGACGCAAATCATCCGTTTCCACATTTGCTCAATAAAGAACTGTATGTGATCGCAACGCTTCGTTTTGAAGAGAAAAAAATGATGGGGATCGTTCCTGTTCCTCAGTTTATTTCAGATGTGATTTATCTGCCGGGACATGACATTCGTTATATCCGGATGGAAAAAGTGATCATGGAGTATCTGGATCTTGTGTTTGAACAGTATCAGGTATCGGATATCACATACATCCGTGTCACAAGAAATGCGGACATTTCTCCTGACGATGAGAACTATGCGGACAATGAAGACTTTCGCTATATAATGAAGGAGACATTGAATAAGCGCAGAAGAATGGCAGTGGTACGTCTGGAAGTGGCCAATCCGCTGAATAAAGAGACAGAGAAATATCTCTGTGAGAAATTCAAAATTACGCCTGCCTGCATTTTTAGAACGAAAATTCCGATGAAACTGGATTATATCTTTTCAATTATGGATAAAGTACCTGTTTCCATGAAACGATCATTGGTTGATGTACCATTTGCTCCACAGCCTGCCGCACAGGTGGGAGAAGGAAGCGTGATGGCTCAGGTAAAGAAACGGGACATTCTTCTGTCCTATCCATATGAAAGCATGGATCCGTTTTTGAAGCTGATCAAAGAGGCATCCACAGATCCGGATGTGATGACCATTAAGATTACGATCTATCGTCTTGCCAAAAAGACAAGACTGGTAGAATATCTGTGTGCAGCGGCAGAAAATGGAAAAGAAGTGACCGCTCTGATCGAGCTGCGGGCCCGGTTTGATGAGCAGAATAATATTGAATGGTCAGAACGGATGGAAGAGGCCGGCTGCAGGGTACTTTATGGGTTTGACGGATATAAAGTACATTCCAAAATTTGTCTGATTACATACCGCAGTAAAAATGAGATCAAATATATCACACAGATCGGAACCGGAAATTACAATGAGAAGACCGCAAAATTGTACACGGATTATTCGCTGATGACTGCGAATCAGTCGATCGGAGAGGATGCAGCAGTATTTTTTAAGAATATGTCCATTGGGAATCTGGATGGAACCTATAAGAATCTGATCGTATCTCCGACCAGTTTGAAGCAGAAGGTTCTGGCGTTGATGGATGAAGAGATTCAAAGGGGCGAACAGGGACGGATTGTGATGAAGATGAATTCTGTGACGGATATGGATTTTATCCGGAAGGTGGCAGAGGCTTCCAGAGCAGGTGTGAAGGTGGATCTGATCGTGCGTGGAATCTGCTGTATTCTGCCGGGAATTGCAGAAGAGACAGAGAATCTGACTGTGACCAGTATTGTAGGCCGCTATCTGGAACACCCGAGAGTGTTTGTGTTCGGCACGGGAGCAGAGCAGAAAGTGTACATCGGTTCTGCGGATATGATGACCAGAAACACGGAGAAACGGGTGGAAGTGGCATGTCCGATTCTCAACGAGGAGATCAAAAAACGGCTGGTGAGAAACCTGCATGTAATGCTTGCAGATAATGTCAAAGCAAGAGCGATGACAAGTGACGGAACCTACCGCAAAAAGAAGGTAGAAGGAAAAGCCATCAATTCACAGGAAATCTTCATGAAAGAAGCACTGATGGCAAAACGAGTGGAGAAGAAACCACAGAAACAGACGTTTCTTCAGAAGATGAGACGGTTGTTTCAGAAAGAATAGAATAAACAGAAAGATGATTGTATAAATAAGAATGGGGAAAGCAGTATATATCGCAGAAAAGCCAAGTGTGGCGCAGGAGTTTGCAAAGGCTTTAAAATTAAATGCAAAGCGAAAGGACGGGTATCTGGAATCAGAAGAAGCCATCGTAACCTGGTGTGTGGGACATTTAGTGACCATGAGTTATCCGGAAGTGTATGATCCGGCACTGAAAAAATGGAGTTTGAACACACTGCCGTTTCTTCCGCAGGAGTTTCAGTATGAAGTGATCCCGGGAGTGGCAAAGCAGTTCCAGATCGTCAGCTCCCTTTTAAACAGACAGGATGTGGACACGATCTACGTGTGTACCGACTCCGGACGGGAAGGAGAGTATATCTACCGGCTGGTGGAGCAGGAAGCACATGTGACAGGAAAACAAAGAAAACGGGTCTGGATCGATTCGCAGACGGAGGAGGAGATTCTTCGCGGGATCCGGCAGGCAAAGGACTTATCAGAGTATGATAATCTGAGCGCTTCGGCCTATCTCCGCGCAAAAGAGGACTATCTGATGGGGATTAATTTTTCCAGACTTCTGACATTAAAATACGGAAACAGTATTTCCGGATATTTGAAGACAAAGTATGCGGTAGTCTCAGTGGGACGGGTGATGACCTGCGTGCTGGGGATGGTAGTGCGAAGAGAGCGGGAAATCCGTGAATTTGTAAAAACACCATTTTATCGTGTGCTTGCGACTCTGGAAGCTGAGGGAAAAACATTTGAGGGAGAATGGAAAGCGGTCAAAGGCTCCCGCTATTTCGAATCGTTTGACCTATACAAAGAGAATGGATTCAAACAAAAAGAAAAGGCGCAGGAGCTGATCGCATATCTGAAGGAGAAAGAGCCTGTCACAGGACAGATAGCGGCGATCGAAAAGAAGAAAGAGAAGAAGAACCCACCGCTTCTTTATAATCTTGCGGAACTGCAGAATGATTGTTCCAAGCGGTTTAAGATCAGTCCGGATGAGACACTGCGGATCGTGCAGGAATTATACGAAAAGAAGCTGGTGACCTATCCGAGAACAGATGCCAGAGTGTTGTCTACTGCTGTTGCAAAGGAAATCAGTAAAAATCTGAACGGGCTGTCAAAATACGGGTCCGTGGCAGTATATTTAAAAGAAATCGCGGCTATGGGAACGTATAAGAACCTGGTAAAGACCCGTTATGTCAATGATAAACAGATTACCGATCATTATGCGATCATTCCGACCGGACAGGGACTTTCGGCACTTTCGTCGGTCTCCCAGGCGGCAAGGAATGTGTATGACTGTGTTGTAAAACGGTTTTTGAGTATTTTTTATCCGCCCGCTGTATATCAGAAAGTAGCGGTGACTGTAAAGATACGGGAGGAGAGCTTTTTCTCGAATTTTAAGGTTCTGGCAGAAGAAGGGTATCTGAAAGTAGCGGGAATTCCGCAAAATGCAGGAGAACAGAGTATGGATCCACAATTTTTCCAGGTGGTGCAGAATCTGAAAAAGGGGGCAGTCCTGCCGGTTTGTGCGCTGGATGTGAAGGAAGGAGAGACTTCTCCGCCGAAGCGCTACAATTCCGGATCCATGATCCTTGCAATGGAAAACGCGGGGCAGTTGATTGAGGATGAAGAGCTGCGTGCCCAGATCAAGGGAAGCGGTATCGGAACCAGTGCCACCAGAGCGGAAATTCTGAAAAAGCTGATCCATATCAAATATCTGAGCCTGAATAAGAAGACCCAGATCATCACTCCGACTCTTCAGGGAGAGATGGTGTATGATGTGGTGAACCAGTCCATTCGTTCGCTTTTGAATCCGGAACTGACGGCCAGCTGGGAGAAAGGGCTGACGTATGTGGCGGACGGAGAGATCACTCCGGATGAGTATATGCAGAAGCTGGATCATTTCATTATCAGCAGGACAGAAGGCGTAAAGCGGCTGAACAATCAATATCAGCTGAAAGGATTTTACGATGCGGCTGCAAAATATTATAAAAAACCGGTATCGTCAAACCGGACATCGCGCAAAAAAGAGAATTAAAAAGGAGAGAGTTAATTTATGAAAGAACTGACAGTAAAAGAACTTTATACATTGGATGAGACAATTGCAAAAGATATTTTTGAGGGAGTGACCTATCCGTGGGAAGTGCTTCCGAAAATCTCCCGATTTATTGTGGAACTGGGAAATACACTCAGCGAAGAGGAGTATGAAAAACAGGGAGGGAATATCTGGATCGCCAAAACAGCGAAAGTAGCAAAAAGCGCATCCATTACGGGACCGGCGATCATCGGAAAAGAAGCAGAGGTCAGACATTGCGCGTTTATCCGTGGCAATGCGATCGTGGGAGAAGGGGCAGTAGTCGGAAATTCGACAGAACTGAAGAATGTGATCCTGTTCAATAAAGTGCAGGTTCCGCATTACAATTATGTGGGAGACTCAATTCTCGGATACAAATCGCATATGGGTGCTGCATCTATTACATCCAATGTGAAGTCAGACAAGAAGCTGGTAATTGTAAAAACACCGGAAGGTGAAATCGAGACCGGATTGAAAAAATTCGGAGCTATGCTTGGCGATGAAGTAGAAGTGGGATGCGGAAGTGTCTTAAATCCGGGAACCGTTGTGGGAAGCCATACGAACATTTATCCGCTTTCTTCTGTGAGAGGATTTGTACCGGCGAAAAGCATTTATAAAAAACAGGGTGAAGTTGTAGAAAAACAATAGTGAGGGAAAATAAAATGAAAAAGATCGGGTTTATCGGAGTCGGGATCATGGGAAAATCCATGGTGCGGAATTTGAAAAAGGCAGGTTTTGATCTGCACATTTATGCAAGAACAAAAGCAAAGGTAGAAGATGTGATCGCAGAGGGTGTGACTTTTCATGACAGCATTGCAGACTGCGTGAAAGACTGTGAGGCAGTGATCACCATTGTGGGATTTCCGCAGGACGTGGAAGAAGTGTATTTCGATCAAGGGAATATTCTGGACAGCGCAAAAGAAGGTGCGTATCTGATCGATATGACAACCACCAGTCCGCAGATTGCCCAAAAGATTTATGAAGAGGGGAATAAGCGGGGATTTCATGTTCTGGATGCCCCGGTAACCGGAGGAGATACCGGTGCAAAGGCAGGAACACTTTCTATCCTTGTGGGTGGAGACAAAGAAGATTTTGAAGCATGTATGCCTCTGTTTGAAGCAATGGGAACCAATATTAACTACCAGGGAGCAGCAGGATGCGGACAGCACTGTAAGCTGGCGAATCAGATCATGATCGCAGGCGCGCTCTCCGGAGTATGTGAAGCACTTGCTTATGCACAGGCGAAAGGTTTGGATCTGCAGACAGTGCTTCATTCTGTGTCTACAGGTGCGGCAGGAAGCCGTCAGCTGGATCTGTTCGGACCGAAGATTCTGGAAGGAGATTACCGCCCGGGCTTCTTTATGAAGCATTTTATCAAAGATATGAAACTGGCGCTGATCGAATCCAATATAAGCGGTCTGGATCTCAATGTCTTAAGTCAGGTGCTGGCAGAGTATGAAGAGCTGCAGGCAGAAGGTCTTGGAGACGAGGGAACACAGGCATTGTTCAAATTGTATACACAGGAAAAAGCAGACGAATAAAGAGTTGACAAACAGAAAAGATTTTCGTATTATTGTATCAAATCAACAGTACAATGAACGGGAATCTTTTTTGCGTGATAAGCCGTAATTGGTGTGACCAGTAATGATAGACCCGTCAGACAGCTGCTGTGTCTGCACAGACAGGCTGTGAGCTGTGTAAAACACGATGGAGGAAATGATATGCTGGAAGTTCAGAAATTAAGTAAATCCTATGGAAAGTCTCTGGCGGTGGATGAGGTCAGTTTTTTTGTACCGGATGGTACAGTCGGGATCCTTCTGGGACCAAACGGAGCCGGAAAATCGACGATCATCAAAAGTATCGCAGGTCTGCTTCGGTATCAGGGGCGGATCGGAATTCAGGGACTTCCTGCCAGAAGTGTGGAGGCAAAGAGACAGTTTGCCTATGTTCCGGAGATGCCTGCCATGTTTGATGCACTCAGCGTCAGAGAACACATCGAATACATGAGAAAAGCTTACAACAGCGGGATTACGGATGAAGAGGTGGAAGCGCTGCTTGCCCGGTTTGACCTGGATGACAAGCAGGATAAACTGGGAAATGAGCTGTCCAAAGGAATGATGCAGAAGGTGAGTATCTGCTGTGCGCTTGCCATCAGGCCGAAAGTGCTGCTTCTGGATGAACCGATGGTGGGGCTGGATCCAAAAGCGATCAAAGAGCTTAAGGAGGTCGTGCTGGAACAAAAAGCTCTCGGAGTTACAGTACTGATTAGCACGCATATGCTGGAGATGGTAGAAGAGCTGTGGGATATGATGTTTGTGATGGAGAAGAGTAAGATCATTGGTTCTTACCGGAAGGATGAGGTGGGAGACAAGGATCTGGATGCGCTGTTCTTTGAAATGACAGGTGGTGAGAAATCGTGAGAGCGCTATTGTATCTGACAAAACGAAGTATGATCAACAATTTGAAAAAAGCAGTGAAAAAGCCGCTCACACTTCTGGTTGTGTTAGCCTGTGCGGCATATGCTGTTTTTCTGGCTGTGATGCTGGCAGAATTAGCAGTGCAGATGAAGTTTGACAGTGCAAAAGGAATGGTGATCATTCTGACAGTCTGGTCGTTGTATCTGTTTTTGCTGAATTTTATGTCATATGCATCCAGAAAAGGAATTCTCTTCCGCCCGGCACATGCACATTTTATCTTCAATGCGCCTGTGGATCCAAAGGTCGTGCTAATCCATGGAGCCTGGATGAATTATCTGAGCAGTGTGGTGTTCTTTCTGATATTTATTATCGCAGGAATTACAGTTTTTGATGTCAGTCCGTGGAGAATTCTGCTGTTTGCGGGAATCTGTATCTGTAATCTGGCATTGGAGATCAGCCTGATGGTCTGCCTGTATTCCAGTGAACGGATTTCGGAGAAGGCAAGAGAGTGGATCGGCCGTGGGATCAAGGTGTTTCTGCTTATGGTTACAGGACTGATCGTTCTGTATTTCTGGAAAAAAGGCGTATCTTTTGCAGCAGTTTCTGCATTTTTTGACTGGCCGATCCTGCGGATGATTCCAATTATTGGATGGGAGATTTCTGCATTTCATCTGATTCTTTTAAGTCCGGATCTGCTCAATGCTGCAGGGATGGTTCTGTACCTTCTGACGACGATCCTGCTTGTGATCCTGGCATACCGGATGCCGTGTAATGGAGATTATTATGAGGACGCGGCAAAATTTGCAGATACCTATGCAGAAATGATCAAGCGGAAGAAAAACGGCGAAATGGTCATGGGGCTGGAGGAGAAGAAGAAAAAATTCCGCCATATGACAGTCCGTTATCAGGCAGTCGGAGCAAAGGCAATCTTTTACCGCCAGCTTTTGGAATATCGAAAAGAAAGAACGTTTATTTTCTCGAAAATGACACTTTTGAATCTCGGGATAGGCATCGTTATGGCATTTGCGATGCGAGAGACAGCACAGGAAAGCGGGATTCCTCAGATTTTTCTGCTTGGAATTCTGGCGTATATGACTCTGATCTTCAGCGGATATCTTGGAAAGTGGGAGACTGAGATTAAAACACCCTATCTTTATCTGATTCCGGATAGTCCGGTGAAAAAGCTGTGGTACTCGACACTGATGGAGCATGTGAAAGCATTTGTAGATGGAGTTTTACTCTGTGTGCCCATCGGAATCTTGTGGAAGGTAAATGTGCTGGAAGTAATCCTGGGGATCCTGATCTACACGATACTTCAGGCGAACCGGATGTACAGTAAGGTGCTGGCACAGTGCGTGGTGGGAGATGTGCTTGGACGTACCGGACAGGATGTGGTGAGAGCTTTTTTCCAGATGTTCGTGCTGGGAATCGGGGTGATGGTCGCAGCGTTGGCAGGAATCTTTATAAGTATGGATTTAGTCTTTCCAATCGCTCTGATTTATAGTATGATAGTAACTGTGATAATCGGTCTGATCGCAGCCATCCGTTTTGATTCCATGGAACAGATGGCGTAGACGGATGAAGCTGCACAGTGAAGGTAAAAGACAGGAGGAAAAAAGATGCTGAATGATAATTTTGTGACCATGGAAATCGGCAAGGCAAAGCACATTGCGCTGGTTGCTCATGATGGAAAAAAGAAAGAACTTGTAGACTGGTGTGACAGAAATAAAGAGATTTTGAAAGGACATTTTCTGTGCGGAACAGGAACAACGGCAAAACTGATCTCAGAGCGTACGGGACTTCCTGTGAAAGGATACTGCAGCGGTCCTCTCGGAGGAGACCAGCAGATCGGAGCAAAGATCGTGGAAGGACAGATCGATTTTATGATTTTTTTATGGGATCCTCTGGAAGCACAGCCTCACGATCCAGATGTAAAAGCACTGCTTCGAATCGCGGTTGTTTATGATATTCCGATCGCGAACAACCTTTCTACAGCAGATTTTATGCTGCAGTCAAAATATATGAATACGTCTTATGAGCGTAAGATTGAGAATTTCAATAAGACGATCCAGGATCGCGTGAAATCTATGAAAGAGTCAAAATAAATTTCTGAGAATTTAAATGTGAAGATTCTTGTAAGCCATTTCGGAAACGAAATGGCTTTTTAGATTGAGAGGATAAGAAAATGGAGTATTTATATACGAAGATCAGCATTATGACAAATATAAAAATTTTTGAATGGGATTGTGAAACGGATGCAATCAGTTGTTATGGGGTATTAGCAGAGCAAAGCAATCCACTGATATTATCAGAAGAACTTCGCGAACTTCTGAAAAATCGAATCATGAACCAGAAAACACCGGTGATTTATCAGGATGAGAATAAAGTGATTTTTTGTGGGATGAGAGAAAAAATGACGAAGATGCTTCTGCTGGGACCAATCTGTATTGAGGATATGTCTTATGTAGAGATACACCGATACTGTAAAGCTTATCAGATAGAAAATGAACAGTGTCCGCCCAAACTAAAACTGCAGAATCTGTTAGCTTTATTGGAGCTTTTATCTTATATAAAAATTGAGGAGAAATACGAAGATGAAGAAATTTTGGATGCGAATGGTCTGATCGAGAAACAGGAGATTGGACTTGAAGCGGATGTAAGAATAGATACAGAGGATATATATCATCATACTTATCAGGAAGAAGTAAAAACGATGGATTATATTCGTGAGGGAAATCTGGAGGAGGTAGTAGGGGCAGTAGAATTATTGGCAAGTACTGCGGGAAAGCTCTCGGAAAATGAAATCCGAAACGAAAGAAATCTGGGGATATGTTCGATTACGTTGGCAACAAGAGCAGCAATCGAAGGTGGGGCAGCTCCTGCCAAAGCGTATAAGCTCAGTGATCTTTATATCAATAAGATAGACCAGTGCAAAAGAATGACAGAAATTTTTGAATATAGGAAAAGGAGTTTGTATGATTTTGCAAAACTGGTCGTAGAAGAAAGAGAAAAAAGAGCAAACTCAAGGTATACGGAGCAGTGTAAGGAATATATACGAAAATATTATCATCAGAAAATTTGTATACCGGATATTGCGGAGGCGCTGGGAGTCAGTGAAAGCCATTTATCCAGGATATTTAAAAAAGAAACGGGAGAGAGTATTCAGAAATATAGTATGCACATGCGGATTGAAAGAGCAGAAAACTTGCTCAAATATTCCGAAGCATCTCTAACAGAGATCAGCGAGTATCTGTGTTTTTCCTCTCAGAGCCACTTTGGAAAGGTATTTAAGGTGTATAAAAATATGACGCCGAAGCAGTACAGGGACTATTATAAAAGTCCGGAATTTGTTTCAAGAGAAGAAATTTAATAAAAATGATGGAAATATAATAAATAAAGCAGAAATATGATATAGAAAAAAGAGGAAAGCAGATATGATAGCATCATCAAATGAACCGGCCGGTCATACAGGAAAGAACAGTGGAAAGGACTGAAATGTAGTGATGATGAAAGAAACAGGAACAAACAGTAAAAAATTTATCTGGCGTCAGAGGATTGGGTTTGGTATTTCAGACTATGCCTGTAATCTGGCGTATTTAATGGTAAACACATATCTGCTTATTTTTTATACCGATGTGGCAGGAATACCGGCGGCAAGTGCTGCGTTTATGTTTTTGATCACAAAGTTTATTGATGCATTTACAGATTATATGGTTGGGGCGCTGGTTGATCGGACCAACACTAAAATGGGACGAAACCGACCTTGGATGCTGGCAGGGGCTCCGGTACTTGCGGTTGGAATGGTACTGGTATTTACGACACCTGATTTTTCAACAGGTGGAAAACTGGCATGGGCGTATATTACATATATTATTTTTTCTTTTGGATATACGCTGGTAAATATTCCGATGGGGTCCATTTTGCCGACTTTGAGTGCAGATGCCACGGAACGTACTAAAATTGCCACTACAAGAACAATTTTCTCGAATCTTGGATCTTTGACATCTGCATCTATGGCATTGTGGCTGATTGAAAAACTGGGACATGGAAATCAGGCGCTGGGATATAGAAATACAAATATTGTGTTTGGAATCATGGTGTTTTTGATCATGCTGATCTGTGTGGCAAGTATTCGTGAAATCAATTTGCCGCCAAGAACAAATCAAAAAACAAGTATTATCAAAGATATTGGATACCTGATAAAAAACAAACCATATATGTTAATGATTACCTATACGTTCTTTTTATTTTTGGGATATCTTGGCATGTTTGCAGCGATTGCATATTACTTCAAGTATATTGTGAGAAATGAGATGATGACTTCTGTGGCAGTGACGATCACAACGATTGTTCCGATTTTTTCAATGTTGATTGCAGCACGTCTCAATGCAAAATACAGTAAAAGAAATATTTCGATTGTGGGAACTTTGATTCAGATTTTGGGGTCTTTGATCATCTGGATAGGCGGCAGCAATGTGGCGATTGTATTCCTGGGAGTGGGACTGATGGGATTCGGAATGGGATTTCGTTCCAACATGTATTTTTCTATGCTGGCAGATGTGGCAGATTATGGAGAATGGCAGAGCGGAAGGAATCTTGCAGGAACACAGATGGCAGTCAATGGATTTTCCAATAAAGTTTCCAGTGCATGTGCGAGTGCGATTGTAGCAGGTTTGCTTGCATGGGGAGCTTATGACGGAACGGTGGCAGTGCAGTCATCAAAAGCGAATATGGCAATTTTATTTGCATTTGTTATTCTTCCGATTATTGCAAATATCGTAAGTATTGTTGTGATGTATTTCTATGATCTGGATAAACAGTACGACCAGATGGAACGTGAATTGAAAGAGCGGAGAAAAAAACTGGCAGAACAAACTGCAGAATAAAGGATAGAAAATCTGTTTTGAAAGCGGAAAAGATAAGGAGGAGAAGAGTATGTGGAAGTATGCATATCAAGTACCGGAAAATAAAAAAATAAGAGTGATTGTTCATACGGATTGTAAAAATGAGGCGGATGATCAGTTTGCGCTTGCACACCATCTGATGACTCCCAAGTTTGATGTGCGGGGAATCGTAGCGGGACATTTTTGTAAAAATCCCCAGGAATACGGAGAGGAGAATACTGCAAAAGCAAGCTATGATGAAGTAATCAGGATGATGGAGCTGATGGGGATAGAAGGAGAATATCCGGTAGCTCTGGGCGCTTCAAAGGGAATGGAAGACGAGCAGACTCCGGTAGAATCAGAGGGCGCCAGATTTATTATCGAAGAAGCTTTGAAAGTGGATGAAAGACCATTGTATATTGCTTGTCAGGGAGCTGTTACGGATGTGGCATCTGCTTTGCTGATCTGTCCGGAAATTGCAGAAAGGATTACGATTATCTGGATCGGAGGAGCCGCCTATCCGAATGGAGGATTTGAATTTAATCTGATGATGGATATTCATGCGGCAAATGTAATTTTTGCTTCAAAAGCGGAACTATGGCAAATTCCAATGGATGTATATAAACAGTTTGGTGTTTCACTGGCAGAATTGCAGTTGAAAGTGCATCCATGTGGAAAAGTAGGCAAATATTTGTTTGAGCAGTTAGAAGAATTTAATCATAAGGCGGCAGTTTACAATATGGCATGGCCTCATGGAGAAGTATGGGGGCTGGGAGATCAGGCGACTGTGGCAGTTCTTATGGAGGAACTGGAAAAAGTAAGCTATGAGATGATACCGGCACCGAGAGTGGCTGATGACATGACCTATATTCACGGGCAGGATTATCGAAAGATCAGGCTTTATAAAACAGCGGAAGTCAGATTGACGTTAGAAGACTTTTTTGCAAAACTGGCGATCAATTTTGGATAGTAAGGGTGAGGGTAAGATGAAGAAATATCTGGTGATTGATGCAGGCGGTACAGCTGTAAAATATGCGCTTATGAATGAAAGTGCCAAGATATTGGAAAGAGGCAAATTTCCGACGCCGGGATATGTGGATCATACGCTGGAAGACTTTTTGCAGAGACTGGATGTTGTTGTAGAAAAGTATCAGAAACAAATAGAAGGAATTGCTGTCAGTATGCCGGGAATGTTGGACAGCCGGAAAGGCTACTGTGTGACCGGAGGAATGTTGGCATATTTTAGTGAAGTTCCGGTCGTGCAATTACTGGAACAAAGATATAAACTTCCGGTGACGATTGAAAATGACGGAAAGTGTGCGGCACTTGCAGAAAAATGGAAAGGTAGTCTGAAGGACTGCAGAAACGGAGCGGTTGTAGTGCTGGGTACTGGTGTGGGCGGTGGGATAATCATAGACCACAAATTGTACAGGGGAGGGCATTTTACAGCCGGTGAATACAGTTATATATTGACAGATCAGAAACGATCAGAGGAAGCGAAAGGATACTGGGGCATGGCAAACGGCGCAGAGACCCTTGCCCAAAAAGCAGCTTTTTATACAGGAGAAGATCCGGAAAAATTGGATGGGATTCAGATCTTTGATCGTGCAAACAAGGGAGAAGAAGCGGTATTGAAAGCACTGAAAGAATTTACAGATACGCTGGCAGTTCAAATTTATAATTTAAATGTGATACTGGATTTGGATGTGGTGGCAATTGGCGGAGGAATCAGTAAACAGCCGCTGCTGCTGGAATATTTGAACAGAAGCATGAATGAATTAATGGAACATCATCCGATTCGTAAAATTACACCGTATGTTCCGAAACCTGAGATAACAAACTGTAAGTTTTACAATGATGCAAATTTAATTGGAGCCTTGTATCATTATGGTGTATTAAAAGAAGGGAGAGTGGAAGAATAATGTTTCCGAAAAATTTTTTGTGGGGAGGCGCAACAGCAGCCAATCAATGTGAGGGTGCATATCTGGAAGATGGAAAAGGGCTAGATATCCAGGATGTGACACCAAAAGGAATTGTGGGACCAAGAACAGAGGTTCCGACAGAAGATAACATGAAGCTGGTGGCAATAGATTTTTACCACCGATATAAAGAAGACATTAAATTGTTTGCAGAGATGGGGTTTAAGGTTTTTCGGCTGTCAATTGCCTGGAGCCGCATTTTTCCAATGGGAGATGAAGAGCAGCCAAATGAAAAAGGGCTTGCGTTTTATGATGCGGTATTTGACGAATGCCACAAATATGGAATAGAGCCGTTGGTTACGATTTCTCACTATGAGACACCATTGCATTTATCGAAAGAATATGATGGATGGGTAAACCGGAAAATGATCGGTTTCTATGAAAAATATGTCAGAACGATTTTTGGCAGATATAAAGAGAAAGTGAAATACTGGCTGACATTTAATGAAATTAATTCGGTTTTGCATGAACCGTTTTTGAGCGGCGGGATTTATACGGAAAAAGAAAAGTTATCGCGTCAGGATCTGTATCAGGCAGTTCATCATGAACTGGTGGCAAGTGCACTGGCAACTAAAATTGCTCATGAGATGATGCCGGAGGCAAAGATTGGATGTATGGTACTTAATATTCCGATTTATCCTTTGACACCGCATCCGGATGACATGATAGAAGTGATGAAAAGACGGCATATGAATGATTTTTTCCTGGATGTACATGTAAGAGGTCGGTATCCGGGCTATATGAAGCGCTATTTTAAAGAACATAAGATTCAGGTGCAGTTTGCCCCGGAAGATGAGGAAATTTTGAAGCATACCGTAGATTTTATTTCATTCAGTTACTATATGAGTATCTGTGCTTCTGCAGATCCGGATCAGGGAGAAGCAGGACGGGGAAATCTGATGGGTGGTGTTATGAATCCATATCTGGAAGCTTCAGAATGGGGATGGCAGATCGATCCAAAAGGTCTTCGATATGCACTCAATGAGATGTATGACCGTTATCAGAAGCCTCTTTTTATCGTGGAAAACGGTCTTGGTGCGGTTGATGAACTGGTAGAAGGAAAAGATGGAAAACTGACAGTGGAGGATGATTACCGGATTGCCTATTTGAAAGAACATCTGTTACAGGTTGAAGAAGCAATAGAGGACGGAGTTGAAATCATGGGATATACATCATGGGGATGTATTGATCTGGTAAGTGCTTCTACAGCAGAGTTGAGAAAGCGGTACGGATATATTTATGTTGACCGCAATGATGATGGAACAGGAACTTTGAACCGGTATAAGAAAAAATCGTTCTACTGGTACCAGAAAGTGATTGAGAGCAATGGAGAAATTCTTCATCAGGAATTAAAATAAATAGATTGCATCCCGGGCGGCCGCATGATAAGATAGTTCTGTAAGTTATAGAAAACAGAACTTTATCATGCAGCCGCCTGTGCTGTATCATACTCGGTTATAACCCAGACGTTCAAGGAGTTCTTCCAGGTCTGTTCAAGAGAGTTTCCCCTGTGATGGATAAAAAGAGGATATTCTATGGTTTTATCATCTCTGTTTTCTGTAGAAAAACAGTAACGAAAGGAGGGGGACGGAGTAGGATGGAAAAAATTACTTGACAATTCAAGGAGCATATAATAGTATAATAAACAGAAGCGAACAACTGTTCGGGTAAAAAGGAGAAGATTCGGTATGGCAAGTGATGAAAAGAAAAAAGCGCTGGATGCGGCGATTGCAAAGTTAGAGAAGGATTTTGGAAAAGGTACTGTGATGAAGCTGGGAGAGGGCAGTCATGTTGCTGTAGAGACGGTTCCTACAGGGTGTCTGAGTCTCGATCTGGCACTGGGACTTGGCGGTGTTCCAAAGGGACGTGTGATTGAGGTTTATGGTCCGGAGTCCAGTGGTAAGACGACAGTGACACTCCACATGATCGCAGAAGTACAAAAGAGAGGCGGGATTGCAGGATTTATTGATGCAGAGCATGCGCTGGATCCTGTTTATGCGAAGAAGATCGGAGTAGATATTGATGAATTATATATTTCACAGCCCGACAGCGGAGATCAGGCTCTGGAGATTGCTGAGACGATGGTGCGCTCCGGAGCAGTGGATATTATTGTGATTGACTCTGTTGCGGCCCTGGTGCCAAAGCAGGAGATTGAAGGAGATATGGGAGACAGCCATGTCGGCCTGCAGGCGAGACTGATGTCGCAGGCACTGCGTAAGCTGACACCGGTCATCAGCAAATCCAACTGTGTGGTTATCTTTATCAACCAGCTCCGTGAAAAGGTAGGCGTAATGTTTGGAAATCCAGAGACAACGACAGGTGGACGCGCATTGAAGTTCTACGCTTCTGTCCGTATGGATGTCCGCAGGATCGAGACGCTGAAGCAGAGCGGAGAGATGGTCGGCAACAGAACCCGCATCAAGATCGTGAAGAATAAGATTGCGCCTCCGTTTAAAGAGGCAGAGTTCGATATCATGTTTGGAAAAGGAATCTCCAAAGAAGGAGATGTTCTGGATCTGGCAGTTGGTATTGATCTTGTCAAGAAGAGTGGTGCGTGGTATGCATATGAAGGAGAGAAGATCGGACAGGGACGTGAAAATGCAAAAGCATATCTGACCAGTCATCCGGAGGTGATGGAGGAGCTGGACAGAAAAGTACGCCAGCACTATCATTTGATCGAAGGAGAGGAAGAGGTAAAAGAGAGTGATCTGAAGCTGACTCCAAAAGAAGAACAGATGGAACTGTCGATCGAGGGAGAAGAATAAAAAATGGTCGTCACGAAAGTAGAGATGCTGACCAAGATCAAATATAAAGTGTATTTAGATGAGGAGTTCGCCTTTGTGTTATACAAGGGCGAACTGTCGCATTACCGGATTGTTGAGGGGACTCTTTTGGAGGAGGATACTGTACAGGAGATTCTGCAGAAGGTGATCTGTAAAAGAGCAAAGCTTCGTGCCATGCATCTTCTGGAGGATATGGACCGCAGCGAATCGGCACTGCGGGAGAAGCTGCGTCAGGGATTGTACCCGCCGGAAGCAGTGGAGGCAGCGATTTCTTATGTGAAGTCTTTCGGATATCTGGATGACGCGCGGTATGCGGAAAATTTTGTACAGAGCAGAAAGGCATCCAAGAGCAGACGAGAGATTTTATATCAGCTCTGCCAGAAAGGTGTATCAAGGGAAATTGCGCAGCAGGTCGTAGAAGAGTGCTTTGACGGACAGGATGAGACTGAGGCAATCCTTAAGATTATCGAGAAAAAGCGTGTGGATCTAAGGACGGCTACACCGGAGCAGATGCAAAAATTATACGGTCATCTGGCACGAAAAGGATTCCGATATGAAGACATCCGTCAAGTGATACAAAATTATGATGAGAATGCTTGACAGGGTTGGTAAAACAGTATAAAATTTAAGTGTTGTATTTATGTATGCAGATACATAAACATGTACAATGAAAATTAAATAAGGAGGTGCTCCTGTGCCGGTAATTTTATGTGTAATTATTGCGGCGGCCCTCGCGTTGATAGTCGGTGTCGTAACTCGCTATCTGACCATTACCAATCTGAAGAACAATGCGGAATCCAAGATTGGAAATGCGGAAGCGAAAGCAAGAGAAATCATTGACGATGCCGTGAAAACTGCTGAAACGACAAAAAAGGAAGCTCTTTTGGAAGTGAAGGAAGAGTCCATCCGGACGAAGAATGATCTTGAAAAAGAGACGAAAGAAAGAAGGTCGGAACTGCAGCGCTATGAAAAGCGTGTGCTGGCAAAAGAAGAAGCAGTAGACAAACGTTCCGAAGCTATTGAGCAGCGTGAAGCAAAATTTACAGCAAAAGAGGAACATTTAAGACAGCGTGAAGCCAAAGTGGAAGAACTCAGTCAGAAACGAGTGCAGGAACTGGAAAGAATCTCAGGTCTTACCTCCGAGCAGGCAAAAGAATATCTGTTGAAAACTGTTGAAGAAGATGTGAAACATGAAACAGCAAAGATGGTCAGGGAGCTGGAGTCTCAGGCAAAAGAGAACGCAGACAAGAAAGCAAAAGAGTATGTTGTCAATGCGATTCAGAGATGTGCAGCTGACCATGTAGCGGAGACTACGATTTCAGTCGTGCAGCTTCCAAGTGATGAGATGAAAGGAAGGATCATCGGACGAGAGGGACGAAACATCAGAACTCTTGAGACTCTGACAGGTGTAGAGCTTATCATTGATGATACACCGGAGGCAGTTGTGTTATCCGGATTTGATCCGATCCGAAGAGAAGTTGCCCGTATTGCTCTTGAACGCTTGATCGTGGATGGACGTATCCATCCGGCAAGAATTGAAGAGATGGTGGAAAAAGCACAGAAAGAAGTAGATTCTATGATTCGCGAAGAAGGAGAGGCAGCAGCCATCGAGGTTGGTGTACCGGGTATCCATCCGGAATTGCTGCGTCTGCTTGGACGTATGAAATTCAGAACAAGCTACGGACAGAATGCGCTGAAGCATTCCATCGAGGTTGCTCAGTTGTCAGGACTTCTGGCAGGAGAGATCGGGCTGGATGTGCGTATGGCGAAAAGAGCCGGACTTCTGCACGACATCGGTAAATCGATCGATCACGATGTGGAAGGATCTCACATTCAGATTGGTGTGGATCTTTGCAGAAAGTACAAAGAATCAGCGACTGTGATCAATGCAGTCGAAGCACATCATGGCGATGTAGAGCCTCAGACTTTGATCGCCTGTGTTGTACAGGCTGCAGATACGATCTCAGCAGCAAGACCAGGTGCAAGAAGAGAGACATTAGAGACATATACAAACAGATTGAAACAATTAGAAGAGATTGCAAACCAGTTCAAAGGTGTTGACAAATCTTTTGCTATTCAGGCAGGTAGAGAGATTCGAGTAATGGTAGTTCCAGATCAGGTAACTGATGATGATATGGTACTTATGGCCAGAGAGATTGCTAATCAGATTGAATTTGAATTAGAGTATCCTGGTCAGATCAAGGTAAATGTGATCCGCGAATCACGCGTCACGGATTACGCAAAATAGAAAACTGAATATGAAATGAAAAGCGGAATTTCTGAAACATCGTAAGATGGGAAAGGAAGTTCCGCTTTTTCGTGGATGAAAGGAAGAATTGTGTAATGAGCGAAAAGATCAAACGTCTGAAGAGAGAATTAAAGTATAAGGGAGCAATCGTAGATTTTTATCAGGATACGATGGAGATAGACGGCACTCATACGGCCACATGGGATTTTATCAGTCATAAAGGGGCTGCAGCGGTTGTTCCTGTAACAGAAGATGGAAAAATTCTGATGGTGCGCCAATATCGAAATGCACTGGAACGTTATACACTGGAGGTTCCGGCAGGCGCGCTGGATGCGGCAGATGAGCCGGGAATTGTATGTGCAGGCAGAGAGTTGGAGGAAGAGACTGGATTTCGCAGTGAGAATCTGGAATGGCTGATCACATTGCGGACAACAGTGGCTTTTTGCAATGAACGAATTGAGGTTTTTGTAGCAAGAGATCTGATTCCCTCCAGACAGCATCTGGATGAAGATGAGTTTATAGATTTAAAGGCATACACACTGGAGGAGTTAAAAGAAAAGATTTTTTCCGGTGAGATAGAAGATTCCAAGACCATTGCCGCTCTTCTGGCATATGAGACGAAGTATCGAAAAACTGAATAAATAAAAAGTCCCGGCATATAATGAAATATCGAAAGGAAAAGGAGAAAAACCATTGAAGATGTTTCATGTAAAGAGGCAGCTACTGGCTCTTTTTATGCCGGGATTTTTATTGGGAATTTTATATGTCAATCTGGAAGCGGAGCAGTTTGCAGCGGGGGCAGGGATTTTCAGCGAATATTTTTTGAAACAATACCGGGCGGCAGATATTCTGACGGGAGAGTATATCTGGTATTTGCTGCAGGTCCGTCTTTTGCCGTTTTTAGTGCTGCTGGGATCTGCTTTTACAAAATTCAGAAAAGCGGCAGTTATTCTGTTCTTGATTTGGACGGGCTTTTCTGCCGGACTTCTGTTTTCTATGGCAGTTCTCGGGATGGGAGTAAAAGGGAGCATCCTGTGCATTGCAGGAATGCTCCCCCAGTTTTTATGTTATATTCCAGCGTATCTGATCGTGGTGTGGTATGCGTACTGCTACCCGCGTATGCAGTGGAATATACAGAAAAGTCTGGTTTCCGGAGGTCTTCTTTTAGTTGGTATCGTGTTAGAACTGTATGTAAATCCGGTTTTGGTCGGCGCATTTTTGAAAACCCTTTAAGCAGAGATGAGATGTTTTAAGACAACACTGCAGCAGATGCTGACTGCAAGCTGGCTGATCAATAAGCCCCATAAATATCCCTGGATACCGAAAACGGGAATTGCGAAAAACACACTTCCGATGCGGATGGCAAGCCCGACCATGTTGATCGTAAAAGAGGTTGTTGTTTTGCCAAATCCGTTCAGGACACTCAGCAGAGAACCATTTACATACAGAAAAGGACAGATCCACGCCAGTGTGATGATAAAATTGCCGGCCAGATCACTGGCAAACAAAAATTGACCGATCAACTGTCCGAAGAACAGGAAAAACAGACAGCAGAACAATCCCATGAGAAAACAGGAGCCAAGTACTTTTTGCAGCAGTTTTCTGATGCCGGATGCCTGGTCTTTGACCTGAAGCTCGGCAACTGTCGGCATCAGCATGATAGAAACAGAATTGGTGATGGCGGACGGGAATAGAATACAGGGAAGTGCCATTCCAGTCAGAACGCCATAGGTACTCAATGCTTCGGAAGTGCTGTGATTATAAAGTTTCAGACAGCCGGGGATCGAAACAGCTTCAATTCCCTGGAGCAGGCCAAGCAGTACCCGGTTGGCAGTAAGCGGCAGGGACAAGGGGACAAGTTCCCGGAAGCGGAGTCTTATAGAAGAGAAAGAAAATCCCGGGCGGAAAATATCAGATCGGCTCTTTTGAAGTCCTCTGACAGAATAAAAGGTAGAAAACAGTTCTCCGAATGCAATTCCCGCAGCTGCGATGGAAATGTCCGCATGAAGTCCGTTTCGTATCGCGAAGCGGTACAGGCAGAAAACAGATAAGATCCTGGCAGTCTGCTCGATCAACTGTGAAACGGCAGGTATCTGTGTCTGTTTTAAACCATAGCAGTACCCCATGATACAACCATGAATAGAAGAAAGCGGCAAAGCGTAAGATAAGAGAATCAGGATCTCTTCACAACGTGGATCGCCGAGAAGCGCAGTCGAGAGATCGGCTGCGTTTTTTTGCAGGATGATCATCGTGATCACAGAGAGCAGGCATGAAATAAAAAGTCCGAGACAAAGTGTCTCAGAGGCTTCCCTGGGTTGATGGAGGGATTGTTTTCTGGCTACGGTTCTGGAAATGGCGGTCTCTAATCCTGCGGATGTAAATGAGATGCAGAGAGCAAATACCGGAAAAGTAAGCTGGTATAGGCCGACATTTTCTTCTCCGAATGTGTGGCTTAAAAAGATACGGTAAAAAAATCCCATGAACCGACACAGAAATCCCACGGCAGTCAGGATCAGGGTTCCTTGTAAAATTGTTTTTCTGGCAGACATAAATTCACCTGGAAAGAAGTGTTTTTAATAACATATTCGGTATTTTGCCTTGACAGAACAAAACGGCAATGGTATTCTACAAGAGGAAATCCTAGTAAAACAATAGGGATTAGAAAATAAGCGAATCAGCAAGAAGGTGAGAGCGTGAAATTATCTACAAAAGGAAGATACGGACTGCGCGCACTGATTGATCTTGCACAGCACGGCGGGGAAGGACCTGTATCGATCACAAGTATTGCGGAAAGACAGGAAATTTCGGAGCGGTATCTGGAGCAGCTGATGTCAAAATTAAAAAAGGCAGGTATCATCCAGAGCATCCGCGGAGCACAGGGGGGATATGTCCTTGCAAAGGAACTGGAAGAAGTTTCGGTGGGGGAGGTACTCCGTGCGCTGGAAGGAGATCTCAATCCGGTAGAATGTTCCGGGTTTCTCTTAGAGGGCGGCTGCCAGGCAGCAGATAACTGTGTGACAAAGTATGTGTGGCAGCGGATCAATGACAGTATCAATCAGACCGTAGATGAGATGAATTTAAAAGCACTCGTAGAAGTGGGCGAGAATCTCAAGGAGAGCAAGGTCGACCAGACGTGTGTTTCCAATAGAGACTGCAGAAAATAAACAAAAGGAGAAAGAACATGAGCAGACTGATTTATTTAGACAATGCGGCAACAACGAAAACTGCACCGGAAGTAGTAGATGCAATGATTCCGTACTTTACAGAGCACTATGGCAATCCATCCAGTGTGTATAGTTTTGCTTCCGGAAATAAGGAAGTGGTGAGCAGACAAAGAGAGATTATTGCGCAGGCACTTGGCGCACAGGCTAACGAAATCTATTTTACGGCAGGGGGGTCCGAGTCTGACAACTGGGCACTGAAAGCGACTGCCGAAGCGTATGAGAAGAAAGGAAAACATATCATCACGACAAAAATCGAGCACCATGCAATCCTGCATACATGTGAGTATCTGGAAAAACAGCGTGGATTTGAGATCACATATCTAGATGTGGACGAGAACGGTGTCGTAAAGCTTGATGAACTGAAAAAAGCGATTCGTCCGGATACGATCCTTATTTCTGTGATGTTTGCAAATAATGAGATCGGAACGATCCAGCCGATCCGAGAAATTGGAGAGATTGCACAGGAACACAAGATTTTGTTCCATACAGATGCAGTACAGGCATTTGGCCAGATACCGATTGATGTGGATGCCTGTCATATTGATATGCTCAGCGCAAGCGGACATAAGCTCAACGGACCGAAAGGAATCGGATTTTTATATATCCGCAAAGGAGTCAAGATCCGATCCTTTGTACACGGAGGTGCACAGGAGAGAAAGCGCCGTGCCGGAACAGAAAACGTGCCTGGTATTGTTGGAATGGGGGCAGCTGTGGAGCGTGCGATGCGGACAATGGAAACAAGAACCGCAAAAGAGCGAAAACTCAGAGATTACCTGATCGAGCGGATTGAGACAGAAATTCCATACTGCCGCTTAAACGGAGACCGCACGAACCGGCTTCCGAATAATGTAAACTTCAGTTTCCGGTTTATCGAGGGAGAATCTCTTTTGATCATGCTGGATATGAAGGGAATCTGTGCATCCAGTGGTTCTGCCTGCACATCAGGGTCTCTGGATCCGTCGCATGTATTGCTGGCGATCGGACTGCCGCATGAAATCGCACATGGTTCTCTGCGCATGACACTGGGAGAAGAGACGACCAGAGAAGATCTGGATTATACCGTAGATACACTCAAAGAGATCGTGGCAAACTTAAGAAGTATGTCACCATTATATGAAGACTTTATCAAAAAACAGAATGCATAATAAAAAGGAGTATTGATATGTATACAGAAAAAGTAATGGATCACTTCCAAAATCCAAGAAACGTAGGAGAAATTGAGAATGCAAGCGGTGTGGGAACCGTTGGAAATGCCAAATGTGGGGATATTATGAGAATTTATCTGGACATCGATGAGAATCAGATCATTCGGGATGTAAAATTTAAAACATTTGGATGTGGAGCTGCGGTTGCTACAAGCAGTATGGCAACAGAACTGGTCAAAGGAAAAAGTATTTATGAGGCGCTGCAGGTGACGAACAAGGCGGTTATGGAGGCTCTGGACGGACTTCCGCCGGTAAAGGTACACTGTTCTCTTCTTGCAGAAGAGGCAATTCATGCGGCGCTCTGGGATTACGCGGAGAAGCATCATATTAAGATCGAGGGGCTGGAAAAGCCGAAATCTGATATCCACGAAGGCGAGGAAGAGGAAGAAGAGGAATACTAAAATGAGTAAAGTTGTTGTTGGAATGTCCGGAGGGGTGGATTCTTCCGTAGCGGCATACCTTTTAAAAGAGCAGGGGTATGACGTGATCGGAGTGACCATGCAGATCTGGCAGGACGAAGAACAGGCCGCTCAGGAGGAAAACGGAGGCTGCTGCGGACTCAGTGCGGTAGATGATGCAAGAAGAGTGGCAGCTGCACTGGAAATCCCATACTATGTGATGAATTTTAAAAAAGAGTTCAAGGAAAATGTGATCGACTATTTTGTGGAAGAATATCAGAATGGAAGAACGCCCAATCCCTGTATTGCCTGTAACCGGTATGTAAAGTGGGAATCTCTTTTACAAAGAAGTCTCTCGATCGGTGCAGAGTATATTGCGACGGGACATTATGCAAGAGTGGTACAGCTGGAAAACGGAAGATATACTCTTCGGCGCTCTGCTACGCTTGCAAAAGATCAGACTTATGCATTGTATAATCTGACACAGGAACAGCTGAAAAGGACTTTGATGCCGGTGGGGAAATACACAAAAGACGAGGTACGTGCCATTGCAGAAAAGATCAATCTCAGGATTGCCAACAAACCGGACAGCCAGGATATCTGCTTTGTGCCGGATGGCGACTATGCCGCTTATATTGAAGAAGAGGCAGGGGTGAAAGTTCCGGAAGGAAATTTCGTGCTCACAGACGGTACGGTGCTTGGACGGCATAAAGGGATTACCCATTATACGGTAGGGCAGAGAAAAGGTCTGGGTCTGGCACTTGGATATCCCGCATTTGTTTTGGAGATCCGTCCGGAAACCAATGAAGTTGTGATCGGGACAAAAGAAGAATCCATGACTACACAGCTTCGAGCCAGAAATCTGAATTTTATGGCAGTGGAAGATTTAACCGAGCCTTTACATGTATTTACCAAAATACGCTATAACCACAAAGGCGCCTGGTGTACAATAGAGAAGACGGGAGAGGATGAAGTACTGTGTACCTTTGATGAACCACAAAGAGCGGTCACTCCCGGACAGGCTGTTGTATTTTATGATGGAGAGTATGTGCTCGGCGGAGGAACGATTCAATGATAACAAGTGATTCTCATATGCATACAAGATTTTCCACGGACAGTGATGCAGATATCCGGGATATGATCGAGAGTGCGCTCAAAAAAGGATTGCAGTCCATTTGTATTACCGATCATATTGACAAAGATTATCCGTTTCATGAAGATACCGGTGTAGAGGCATTTCTGGTGGATCTGGATGAGTATTTTCCGAAGCTGGCAGAGTGGAAAGAGGCATATGCGGAGAAAATTCAGATCCGGAGAGGGATTGAGCTGGGGCTGCAGCCTCATCTTGCGGGATTTTATGAAGAACTGACGAATCAGTATCCGTTTGATTTTGTGATCGGTTCAGTTCATGTGGTGCATGGGATGGATCCCTATTACGGAGAGATTTTTGAGGGACGGTCTGATGAAGAAGTTTACAAAGAGACTTTTCTGGCTACCCTGGAAAATCTGGATGCAGTCAGCAGTTTTGATGTGCTGGGCCACCTGGATTATGTGGTACGTTATGGAAAGTGTCAGGCCAGGCAGTATTCTTACAAAAAATATGCACAGGAGATTGATGAAATCCTGAAAAAAGTGATTGTAATGGGAAAAGGAATCGAGCTGAATACGGCCGGATGGAAATACGGCCTTGCATTCTGCCACCCCCATCCGGAAATTCTCTGCCGGTATAAAGAACTGGGCGGGGAAATCATCACAGTAGGATCTGATGCGCATAAGCCCGAGCATGTGGCTTATGATTTTCAGAAAGCAGCAGACGTTTTGAAGGCGTGCGGCTTTAAATATTATACAGAATTTCAGGACAGAAAACCTATTTTTAAACAACTTCTATAAAAATATATTTTAGGGTTGAATTTTTGTTTTCATTTTAGTACAATAACCGTAGTTGATGAATCTTTAACAAAGTAATTACTTGGTTGGAGATTTACAATAAACAGCTGCAAAGCAGCAACAATTTTTTTAAACTTTAGGAGGAATTAATCATGGCAGTAAAAGTAGCGATTAATGGATTTGGACGTAT